>SDBT01002530.1_pt1 | contig 32233 bp, 29 predicted proteins | sample 2277101 | NCBI WGS metagenome assembly SDBT01 (sample SAMN10404973, study PRJNA504765) | marine sediment metagenome | isolation source: marine sediment core GS10_PC15, 103 cmbsf | place: Arctic Ocean: Southern Knipovich Ridge | collected 2010 | reverse complement strand
AAGAAATAGGGAGAACTTCTTTACTTTCCGCTGAAGAGGAAAAAGAGTATGGAAGAAAGATTAAGGAAAGCAAGAAGATCTTAAGAGGCAAGGCTTCCGAACTGGTCAAGTTGGTGGAGAAGGAACCTTCTTTTTTCTCTTTCATGCAGAAGATGGGGTTAAAGGAAGAGGATTTGAAGGTGGGAAGAAAAAAATTCAAAAAGATAAAGAAAATAACTAATTTCATAATGGAAATACCAGAAAAAGAGTTGGAGCGTTTAGACCCGTCTAAGAAAAGAGAGAAGTTCTTGGAGATGCAGGGGGAGATTAGAGAGACCAGGCTCTGTTATGAAAGATATCGGGACACAATGATTAAAGCTAATCTGAGGTTAGTGGTTAGTTTTGCCAAGAAGTACACGGGGAGGGGAGTTCCTTTTCTGGACCTTATTCAGGAGGGAAACATCGGTCTTTCCCGAGCAGTAGATAAGTTTGATTATAAGAGGGGAAACCGCTTCAGTACTTATGCTAGCTGGTGGATAAGACAGTCTTTGTCACGAGCTATCTCTGATCAGTCTCGTACTATCCGGGTTCCTATTCACATAACTGAGCTTATAAAAAAGGTAAATAAAGTTTCTCAAAAACTGGAGCAGGAATTGAGTCATACTCCTACAGCAAGGGATATTGCTGAAAAATCTAGTCTTTCTCTGGATAAAATAGAGAAAGTTCAGCGCGTCATCACCAAATCTACCTCTATGGATATGCCTATAGGGGAAGATGAAGATTCACATCTGATAGAAATTATAGAAAATGAAAAGGCTAATAGTCCGGTTGAAGAAGTCAATCTTCGTTATCTCAAAAAAGAGATAGATAAGCTAATAGAAGAGGTTAAAGATAATAGGGAAAGGGAAATTCTTAAGCTTCGTTTTGGTACGGAGAATGGATGGGATTGTACTTTGCAAGAGATAGGGGAGAAATACGGAGTAACCAGGGAGAGGATAAGACAAATCGAAGCAAAAGTATTGGAGGAGTTACGAGAGGTAGCCCAAGAAAGAATGTTAATGGAATACCTGGATTAAACAGGGAGAGAACAGACCGAAAGCTCCCTCTTCCCCCTGCGGGGAGAGGGAAGGGGTGAGGGGAAATACCTTTAGTAATTATCTCTCAGCAGAGTCAATCCGCAATATTAAATCAATTGCCTCAGCCAGGTTTGAGACAGTGTGATCTGCTCGATTCTTACCCATGGTGTCTCTATTCTCACCATTTTTGATCATTATGGTAGTACATTCCAGGCGATGTCCTGCTTCTATATCGGAAATTTTATCGCCGACCAGATAAGACTTTGTAGGGTTGAAAGCAAAATCTCTGGCTGCTTTTAGTAAAAGGCCAGCTTTTGGTTTTCTACAGTGACATTTATCCTCGGGCTTATGCGGGCAATAGTAAACTCTCTCGATCTTTCCTCCTGTTTGGGATACCTTCCTTACCATTCTCTCGTGGATATCCTCCACTGCCTCTTGGGAGGTAATGCCTCTACCCACGCCAGCTTGGTTGGTTACTACAATCGTCATATAATGATTGTCATTTAGGCGTTTCAGCGCTTCTTGTGCTCCCGGAATCCAAACAAATTCATCCCAGGATTTGACATAATCATCCCTGTCTCTACAGATTACTCCATCTCTATCCAGGAAGACTACGCTGGACAAGAAGATAGTTCTCAGCCAGGAACAGAGAATATGTTCCAAAATCAGGTGCACATCCTCAATTTGCTCCAGGGACTGACTTGGCACAATCAAACATTCTTGCACCATACCCTTCAGTTTTCCTCCTTTAAAGCCTGTCAATGCGATGGTTAAAGCTTTTTGGGCGTTAGCATATTCTACGGCTCTGATGATATTTCTTGAATTGCCACTGCCGCTGATAGCAATTACCACATCTTTCTCATCCAATAGATTTTTTAATTGCTCAAGGAAGATATTTTCGTAGGCTGTATCATTTGCCCAGGCGGTAACGATGGGTACACTATCAGTTAAGGCGATGACCTTGAATCTTTTTCTGGAACCATCTTTTCCCACGGTTCCTTTTGCCAGGTCACAGGCAAAATGGGAGGCCGTGGCCGCACTTCCCCCATTTCCCATAATGAAGACCTTTTTGTCTTCCCGATAAGCCCCGAGTAAGATATCTCTAATTCTTTCAATCTGGGAAGAAGGTAGTTTGTCCAGAGTTTCTTTTAATTCTCTTAGATAATTCTCAACAAAACTCATTCTATTTTTTCCTTTCATCTTTCCTTCACATTAAAAATTGCCTTAGTCCCTTCCTCTTCAAAACGAAAAGGTAATTCTCTTAACTTCTTTAAAGCTTTTCGTACCTGGCTTTGTTGCTCGGCAGGACAATAGAGAAGTAAGAATCCCCCTCCTCCCGCTCCGGAGATTTTTCCTCCCAGAGCGCCGGCCTTGCGGGCAGTCAGGTAAATTTCTTCAATCAGAGGATTATTTATTCTATGGGCAAGTATTTTCTTTCGTTCCCACCCCTGATGAAGGAGTTTTCCGAACTCATCCAGTTTTCCTTTAATAAGGTATTCTTTTCCCTCTTCTACCATATCTCTCATATCGTCAAGGATGCTTATTTTGTCTTTGATATTCTTCTTTTGTTCAGATAGAATGTGACTCGACCTTCTGGTAATGCCTGTGTAAATAAGCATTAAATTATTCTCTAGCTCTCGTTTTATTTCCTCCTCTAGTGATAGCTGTTGTAGAGTCACTGTCTCGTCCGGATTAAATTTTATTAGATTAAGATTACCGAAAGCAGCACTGTACTGGTCTTGCTTTCCAATAGGTCTCTTTAGGATGTCAATCTCTATCTCACAGGCTTGCCGAGCCAGTATATCGGCTGACTGAGACTGAACCTGATAGAGGTAAAAAGTATTGAGGAGTCCAACCGTAACCGAGCCGGAGGAGCCTAAACCGGTACCTTCCGAAGGAACGTCAGCCAGGGTAGTTATCTCAATTCCTTTCTCTATCCCAGTTTTTCGCATAGTCTCTCTGACTAAATCATGTCTAATTTCATCTACCGTGTCTATGATTTCCTTGCGAGAGTAATTTATGTATATTTTATTATCAAATCTTTTTTTAATAATTACGTAAATGCACTTGTCAATAGCCGTGCTCAATACAGCCCCACCCTTATTTAGTTTGTAATAGTCCTTGAAGTCGGTCCCACCACCAAAAAAGCTAATCCTCAACGGCGTCTGGGTAATTATCATCTTTGCTCCTTAGTGTACAGTTCTATAAGTACTGTAACGCAACTATTACACGTCGTTGCAAGCGAACAGAGTGAGCGAAGTAACCATAGCTAATATCTACGCTATAGTCAAAGGAATGATTATTTTGGTGTCCAGAAACTCTCTTTCTAAGATATCTCAACAAAAAACAATTCTTTCTTTAACCCTTGAGTTATCAGCCATGAGCTATTTTCTTTCTATTCTTTGGACTATCTCTAACTCTTTCATCTTCTTTTGGGCATATTTTGTGAGATTCTTGGCGATTTTCTTTTTTCTTAGCCAGCCCACATAGTCCTCCACACTTTTTTCTATGGAATTGACGGGCTGCCATCCCAGGGCCTTCAACTTGGAAATGTCAGAACTAATATGCCTGGTATCGCCGAGGCGAAATTTTCCCGAAGCTTTATTTTTAATTTTTTCCCCCAAAGCTCTTGCCACCATATTTGCCAAGTCAAATACCGTGTATGCTTTCCCTCCTCCTACATTATAGACCTGATAATCCATTCTGGAATCTTCCAAAGCCAAAAGATTTACCCTCACTACGTCCTCAATATTCACATAATCCCTGAGTTGTTGTCCATCTTCATAAATAACAGGTTCTTTTCCAGAGTGGATGCTTACCGCAAATGCTCTCAGGGCCCCGGAGTAAAGATTATAAGGAGACTGTCTTGTGCCTTGCACAACTGAATATCTCAGGCATATGGTTGGTATGCTGTATCTTTTTCCCAGAGTTAAGCCGATTAACTCCTGAGAATACTTAGATATTGCATAGGAATTTGCCGGATTAACTCTTGATTCATTAGTGAGCTGCATCTCTATTTTTCTCTCACATTCTGGACATCTTAGTTCCCAATCGCCTCTTCTTAGCTGCTCCAGACTCCTGTGAGCTGGATATACTATGCCGTCTTCTGAACACTCGTATCTACCTTCGCCATAAACAGCCTGAGAAGAAGCGATTATCACTTTTTTAAGGGGTAGTTTCTTTTCTACGGTTACTTCGTATAAAAATGCCGTGCCTCGGCTATTCACATCAAAGAACTTAGAAAAGTCGGTCAGGTAATCCTGGTAAGCGGCGAAGTGAAAGATTGTCTCTATTCCTTTTAGAGCATTCTCCCAATCATTTTTGACTCGCACATCTCCTCTGATAAACTCCGCTTTTTCAGGGATATAATCTGGCTTACCTTTTAAATGAACCGGAGGTTCCAGGCTATCCATAATCCTTACCCTATGACCTCTGGCAAGTAGTGCGTCCGCTGTATGGGAGCCTATAAAGCCTGCTCCCCCGGTTACCAATACTTTCAATCAATCTCTCCTCTACTAGCGAATTACATCTTTGCGAGCAGGTTCTGTAGTCGTTACTGCGAGAAGGTCTTCGGCAGGTCATTGCGAGGCGAAGCCGAAGCAATCTCGGTCTTGTCGCTTGGGATAAACTCCACAATCTCAATCTTCATCAGCGGCCGCTACCACTCAAAACTATATACACAGTCTTAAGGAAAATCTTTGCATCCAGCCACAGGGACCAATTGTCAATGTATTCCAGGTCCAGTTTTGCCCAGTCATCAAAATCACGGATCTCGTTCCGTCCAGTTACCTGCCAGAGACAGGTAAGTCCAGGCTTTAGACTCAGTTTCCTGCGCTGCCAACTCTCAAAGCGATTCATCTCACCTATTAAAGGAGGACGGGGACCAACCAGACTCATATCACCTCTTAAAACACTGTATAATTGAGGCAACTCATCAAGAGAAAATTTTCTTAATGTCCGTCCTACCCGGGTTATTCTTGGGTCATCTCTTATTTTAAAGACCGGTCCTTGCATCTCGTTTTTCTCCCATAACTTAGCTTTGAGTTCGTCAGCATTTTTTACCATAGTACGAAATTTCCAGCTCTTGAAGGGTCTTTTGTTAAAGCCGACCACTCTCCACTGGTAAAATACCGGCCCTCGAGAAGTAAATTTAACTAGTGCCGCGACAATTAAGAGAAGGGGCGAGAGAATAACCAACGCTAATGCCGCGATAACAATATCCGTTATCCTCTTCAGAAAAAGCTGCCACGGACTATAAGGCACTCGACTTAAGGTTAAAAGAGGTAGATTATGAGCCATTCTTAACTGGACATCAGTCTTGGCGCTCACTGGGAAATCAGTGATGATACTGGCTGTTACCCCTTCTTCTTCACAAAGTCTGAGCATTTCTCCAATTTCAAGATTTTTTTCCGATAAGGCAAAAATAACCTCATCTATGGGGTGGCGATGCAGAACTTCCTCTAAGTCTCGAAAACCTCCGAGGATTTCGGCTCCGGAGATTCTATTGCAGACATTTGTCTCTTCTTCTCCTATGAATCCTATTATTTCTAGTTCCTCACCAGGGTCGTCTTTGACTGAGTCTATGAATTTTTTTGCCTTCTCTCCTGTTCCTACAATGATTACTGGTTTTTTGTGATAGCCCTTTTTCCTTAACTCCTTTGTGAGGTAGCACATGGCTGTCTTTTCCAGGACAAGAAACAAAAGATTTACTACGGCGAAGATTATGATGAAGCTTCTGGCCGGGAAATATATTTTTAAAAGAAATGCTCCACTCAACAGAATAACCGTTCCAAAGAAAACTGTCTTGAAGACGGTTTTGATTTCCTGGGAAAGAGAAGTAAATCTATCAAAAGCATAAGCTCCTTGCAGACTAAATATCCACCACCATAAGAAGGTAATGACCACCATAAGTTCCCAGTAGTTGCCCAACTCAATCGGTTCCCCAAAAGGAATAAGTTTCAATATGAATGATCTGGCAAAGTAAGCAATAACGAAGGAACCAATAACAACAAAGATATCAAGAGTAATAGCTATCTGACGGCGGAAGTTAAAGAATCCTTTGAGCATGTTAAGCCCTCATTTTGTTTTGCTAAATACTTTCTTCTTCATCATCTATATTCTCTCTCGCCAGTACTCCATAATATCCTTCAGGGTCTTCTCAAAGGGAATTTTCGGTTTCCATCCTGTTCGTATTCTAAATTTAGTGGAATCACCCACAAGCACAGGAACATCCGAGGGTCTCATTTTAGCAGAATCTTTCTTTACCTTTATGTGATTACTGGTCATTCCTAAAAGCATATCTAATATCTCCCCTATCTTGTAGCCTTTATCGGAGGATATATTATAGACTTCACCGGCAATACCCTTCTCCAAAGCGAACCAGTATCCCTTTACCATGTCTCGAACATCAGTAAAATCTCTTTTTGTCTCCAAGCTTCCCACGTATACGGTGGGATCACACAAGTCTTTCTCTATCTCCACAATTTGCTTAGCAAAATCTGAACAGACAAAGACAGACGGTCGTCTTGGCCCAGTATGGTTAAATCCCCTTGTTCTTACAATATTTAGCCCATAGCTCATGAAGTACTGGTAACCTAATAGGTCCTGAGTGACTTTACTCACTGCATAGGGGCTCAGTGGCCTTAGGGGATTTGTCTCTTTTATCGGAAGTTCATCTTTACTGGCCATACCGTATTCCTCACTGGAGCCAGCTATTTGAATCCATGGATTTATACATATTTGCCTCACAGCTTCAAAGATATTAAGTTCTGCCATGATATTAGTGGATATCGTTTCCTCAGGTGCGTGCCAGGAAGTGGGAACATGGCTCTGCCCTGCCAGATGAAATATCCGATCCGGCCTTACCTCCTCAATAACGTTCCTCACCGAGGAGGCATCTCGAAGATCACATTCCTTCAGAATAATTCTATCCTCTAAATGCTGAATATTCTCAGTCCTGGATCTCCATCTCTTAATCCCATAGACTTCAACATTTTCTTTGGTCAAGAGAAAATCGGCTAGGTGACTCCCAACAAATCCAGTGATACCAGTAATGAGTATTCTCATAAAGACTCCCCCTTTCACTGACACACAAATTTCTTAGCAATCTTTATTTTTTTGTCTCAGCGATAGTACTGATGTCAATAGGCCACACATCAGCTTTTTTTGCCTATATTCTATCCATTTTTCCTCAACAAACTTTTTAATTTTCCTTTTAAATACTTCAACGTCGAACTTCTCTGCATGTTTCCGTATCTTTTTAGAATCGAATTCAAGTCTATCAAAATTCTTGATTGCTGTTATCAGAGCTTCGGGGGTTTGCTCATGAAAAAAAGTACCCGTTACGCCCTCAACTACAGTCTCTAGTGCCCCTCCAGCCGCATAGGCAATAACCGGTCGTCCCGAAGCTTGCGCTTCGAGGGGGGTCAGCCCAAAGTCCTCCTTGCTCGCAAGGATAAGGGCCCGGCAAGTACTATAATAGGTTTTCAACTCTTTCCCCACAACGGAACCGGTAAAGCGGATGGTTGGACCCGCCATTTTTTCGAGGCTTTTCCTATCGCGGCCTTCACCTACTACTAGAAGAGGTAGGCGAAGTCGGTTGAAAGCCTGAATCGTTACGTCAACGCGCTTGTAGGGTGCAAGCCTGGAAACAACTAAGAACCAATCCTTAGCCGAAGAATCATTCACAGCAAAGTCAGAGCATCTCACGGGAGGATAAATGATAGTTGTCTTTCTTCCATAGATTTTCTCAATCTTATTTGCGGTTGGCTTAGAAATAGCGATGAAGTAATCAACTCTCCTGGATGATATTAGGTCCCATCTTTTCAAGGGAGCAACTACCAAAGGTAAAATCCGTTTTAAAAACTTTGGGAAATTCTCTCGTTTGATATACTCGTTAAATGACCAGGCAAACCGCATTGGTGAATAACAGTAACTAATATGGCATACCTTGGGAGGAGTTATCACCCCCTTTGCCCAGGCAGATGAGCTGCTAAGGATTACATCGTAGTTCGACAAGTCAAACTTTTCAAAGGCAAGAGGATATAATGGCAAGAGCCACTTATAATGACGTTTGTTTTTAATAATATGCTGCAAAAATGAGGTGTGGACGTTCATTTCGGTAAAACAGCTGAAGGTAGTCTTTGGATCAAAGATAGAAGTATAAATAGGAGCCTCTGGATAGAGCTGATGAAAGACTTCCAATACGCGTTCTGCGCCTCCAGCATCAACAAGATAATCATGAACTAACGCAACTTTCATCTAGACTTCTCCAAGTTCCTTTTATCCAAAATCTTCTTATAAATACTGAGCATCTTTGCTATATACGTATCGGTGTTGAACCGTCGCTGAACTTCCTTTCTTCCTCGCCTTCCCATTTCTTTACTCTTCTTTTTCTTTGATGCAAGCTCAATGACCGCTTGAGCGATTATTTCCGGGTTCTTGGGTGGGAGGAGAATGCCCGTTACTCCATCCTCAATAATTTCAGTAGGCCCTCCTACATTGGTGGATATTACCGGCTTTTCCATGGCCATGGCCTCAATCAAAGCTCGGCCGAAGGGCTCCTCCCAGGAGGGGAGGATTAATAAGTCAATTGCCTTCATAACCTCTGGTATATCAGAACGCTCACCAGTGAAGATTATCTCTTTTTTCAGATTCAACTCCTCCACCAAAGACTTGAGCTCCTTAAGATAAGCAATATTATCATATCTTGCACTTGCGGTGTCAAACTTGGGCTCACCTACTATGAGCAGTCGAGTCTCAGGAAAAGAAGATAAGACCTTAGGCATTGCCCTGATGACATCAATTAATCCCTTCCAGGGACTTATCTGCCCTACAACACCTAGTAGTGAATATCTGCCATTAACCTTAAACATCTTCTTAAATTGGCTGCCATCAACCTTCTCCGGATCAAAAGAGGATAGGTCTAAAGGGTTATAAACCACGTCTATTTTTCTAAACATAGAATCATCAAGAGCAAAATGATGAGCTACATAACTAGAGTTTGCTACTATCTTCGAGGCTCTACGAGCAATAATCCTACGGGTTAGAATCCCAATTTTATTCCTGGGTACACAGTCCCGCACATGTACTACGATAGGAGTTTTATAAAAAAGAGTCGAAGCTGAAGCCACAAGTCCTGCCCGCACCGAATTAGCATCAATCAAATCGGCTTTGATTTCCTCCACTATTGAAGCAAACTTCTTGCCGATTCTCAGGAGCCTCACTCCATAGCCAAGAAAGGACAAAGGATTCCTGGTAAACCCTGCTTCAAAGGATTCAGTATTCACTATAGGAAAACCCATATCTTGGGCTCTCTCCTTAAGAGCTCCTTCAGCCGGACAGGCCAAAATCGGCTCGATTTCTTTTCTTCCTCTCAAACCCTTGAAAAAGGTAAGAAGAGAAATCTCCGCCCCACTCACCTTACCACTATGATTAAGATATACTATTCGCATCTTAATTAATCACCGTGATAGAGCTTTCCCTTGTCTTTTACCCGTAGATAGTTTCCAAAATAACATTACCTTTTGTCCTGTCATTGGAGGAGCAAAGCGACGAAGCAATTTCTTTATTACATAACTGCTACAAAAAGATCCTCTATTTGCGATGTCATGTTTTTCCAAGAATAATTCTCCTTTATATAGTTTCTAAGCCATTGTGGGGAGTATCTTTCTTTATACGGCGATGATAGAAAAGCCAAAATACCTTGTGCCATAGAGATCGGTTTTGTATCCTTGAACAGAAGGTTCTGGTTCAGACGACCTAGGACTTCAGGAATAGCACCCACAGGTGTTCCGAGAACAGGCGTCCCACAAGCTAAGGCCTCCAATATTATGAGCCCAAAGCCTTCCAGGGCAATTGTTGGCAGAATAAAGACGTTGGCAGCCTGATAGTATAGTGATAGCTGCTCTTCTGGAATAAAGCCTCTAAATTGGATGTTTTCCTTTAAGGCGTATCTCGCCACCAGGCATTCTAATTTCTCTTTCAGAAATCCGGCTCCTCCTATCACCAGCAATACATTTTTTTTCTCTTTAACTACATAACTCATCGCTTCGATAAGATTCTCCAGTCCCATCCGTGGGGTAAAACGTCTGATTGTAAGTAAAATGATTTTATCTTTCGGTAAACTGAGCTGTTTTTTGATAGTCTCTCTTTTGTCGCCAACGAGAACGAATCTTTGCGTATCTACACCACCAGGGATGACTTTAATTTTCCCGCCGGGTACATTGTAATTATTGATAAGTAAATTCTTGGAAAATTCACTTAAGACAACAATCTCATTACTTCTATCCAGGCAGAACTTCTCTATACTATACATTACCTTATAGACCAACCGTTGCCTTATTCGTAGCAAAAGCTTTTTCGTATGACCAGAAGATCGTTCAAGATTACTTTTCATTTCCTCTCTGTGTTCATCCGCCCAGGGGCCATAGAAAATTCTAACAACAGGCAAATCTTTAGTTTTCGCAAAGAGTAGAATGCCGAGAGCGGAATAGGCAAAGTGGATACATACAAGGTTAAACTTTTTCTCTTTAAGAAGATGACGAAAAGCTAGGTGACAGTTTAGAATCTTTGAAACTACTGAGAACAATCTATTACTGCTGAAGAAGTACCTAATAATCTGTACGCCTTGAGAGCTCTCTCTTTCTCTTAATTCAGCAGAGATCTTGGGAACTAAGAAAGTAACCTTATGTCCCCTTGAGGAGAGTCTTCTAGCTAATTCCATAGATACTCTTCTACTACCGCCGGGCTTCTCCTGAAACATAGCATCTGCAACAAACAATACGTGCATCTTCGACCCTCCAGGCCGCTATTCTTTGAATAACATAATGATCGAACGATATCCATATTTATTAAAGATTGGGGAACGATGACTAACAAAGTTATCCATCTTCACTAGAACATCGGTAATAATTTTTGTACTCTTTTTCCACCTAAAGATATTGGTTCCAGCCTTTTTGAAAAAGACAAATTCTGGAAAGTAGAGACGAACTTCGGAGAAAACCTTCTCCATTTCATTAATATCTTCTGGAGTAATTGGGTGTTCATCTTCGGTTCCATATTTGGCGATGCCGAAGTTGCCTGCTAAGTATTTTCGCGCTAATAATAGTAAAGGATTCTTGCCCCAGGTCTCAATAAAAACAGCTCTCCCTCCGGGTTTTAAAACTCTGTGTAATTCTTTTACTGCTCGTTCTATATTCACATGGTGAAGAATATACCCATCGCCAGGTCAAAAGAAATGTCCCTATAGGGAAGAGCCTCAAAAACACAACAAAGAAAATTACATTTTTCGCTAATACCATTTTTCTCAGCATTAGCACGAGCCGTCTTCACCATCTCCGAAGAAATGTCAAACCCTTCGATACGCGCGCCCCTCATTGCCAGATACGCCCCTAAGTTCCCTATGCCACAACCACAATCAATGATTTCCTTTTCTTGGGTGTTTCCTAAGAGACCTATCGCTTCATTAAACCACATGTCTGTCTTAATAGTTTGTTCTAAATTTTTCTTAATATTTGCCTTTGCCAATAAACTTTTATATATTCTAGCTTCTCTGTTCCAAAAAATTTGTTCAGACGGCTGAGCTTTGTTCTTCTTCACTCGGATATCCTTATTTTCTTACAACTACAAAAACTTACTAAATTACCAATCTATTGAATTTTATCTTATTTCTACTGCTCTCCTGCAATTATTAAAGAGATCAGCCATAGCTTGCTCAAAGATTTTCCTAGTTCTTTATTTGTAGATTGGCTGGCCATCATTAGTCCTTACAAGATAGCCATGACGGAAAACTGATCTACCTTCATACATGTTTTTGTGCTTTTATTATAAGTGTTGCTGCCTTCATTATCGCTGGCTCTCTTGGTAACAAAAACGGAGCCAACAGCGGATACATAAATTGCGCAATGCGTCGCCACACTCCAATAATTTTCACTGAGTCATTTATGGTTATGTGCTCAACAGAGAGTTTATTTTCGGCAAGCAACATTCTTAATTCCCACCAACATATGGGTCTTACGTGCATCAGCATATTCTTCTTCCCATTTTCAATATCAGCTATTTGTCTTTCTATAACTTCTTGAGGAAAACCGGAATAAAATCCTGTTTTTAGAAAGTATAACCTGGAGTAGAAATTTGCAATGTTTGGTGTAGTTAGTATTAGCTTTCCTCCTGGTTTTAATATCCTAGCTATTTCTCTCATAATATGATGAGGATTTTCCAGATGCTCGATTACCTCTACTAAGATAACATCGTCAAAGGAGTTGTTCTGGTAAGGTAATTTTTGATTAAGATTAACACGATCACATCGAATTCCTTCAGCTGCGAAAATTTCTGGATTAACATCACAAGCAATAACGCCAAAACCTAGCTTTTTCAATCTGGCAGAAATGTTTCCTTTGCCTGTTCCCAAGTCCAGAACTTTACCTTTCGGTTCATCTCTCATTAGATCCAGTACCCTTTTATGTGTTCCTGGACGTGCCATGGGCTCTAAGTTGCCTTTCACTTCCTTTACTATTATGGAGTCTGTGCTGTTCAACTGATTGTCCCTTTTTGAGGTAGTTTTACGCTAGTTTTAATCTTTCTGTCAAAAGATAATTTTTCTGCATGACTAACGAAAGGAAATCTACCATGATAACACACGAGAAGAGCCGCAAAAAAACCATTTAATGAAATTTATCTTACATTAAGTTTTTCCAACTGAACTATAACCAATCATGGACTGAATCTTTATTCTAGACCTCGCAGAAATTAATGCCCCTCAGGAGTGCGGGTTAATCTTTTTATAACTACGTCAAGGTCATAAAATACCTTTTTCGCTTCATATCGAGTACACACCATCTTTCTACCCCGCTTTGCCATTTTGTGCATCTCTTCCGGACGACTAATTACAAATTCTATAGCTTCAGCAAGTTTTTGAGGATTTCCAACAGGAACTGTTAGTCCAGTTTCTCCGGGTATTACAGTATATTTCAGCCCGCCAATCGCGGTAGCTATAACTGGAATCCCACAAGCTAATGCCTCTAAGGGAGAAAAACCAAGACCCTCGGCCTTACTACACTGCACACACAAATCCGACGCTTGGTAATACAGTGGTAAATCTATTCTGGGATCGACGGGTGGCCTAGCTATCACTTTATCTCCTACATTGTATTCATTGGCAATCCTCTGAAAATCCCGATATCCGCCACTCAAATTCATCAAAGTTATATTGTTTCTCTTGTTCAGCAAGATCTTGAAAGATTTTATCAGACACTCACTATCTTTCTCGGGGGAAATTCTACTGGAGAAGAATATGGTATAGACATTTTTAGGCAGTTTAAGCACACGTCTGATATCTATTTTTTTAGAAAGTGAAACTGGTCGATACAACGTACTATTCACTCCATATATAGGAATGGTAAAAACTTTATTCGAATATTTGTTCATATGTTTCGCAAGATATTCTCCCAATGCTATTACTCCGTCAGAAAATTTGACATTTATGATTCGAAGAAGTTTAAGACTCGGGCTTATCATTCGATGGAATATCTTAGAAGCGATTTTTTTTTTGGCTCTACACACAAAATATTCGTCCGACAATTTACAAACGAGTAACAAAATAGGTTTTCCGATAAGATATCTGGCCAGGATAGCACCTAGGGCACCTAGGTCCGCTCCTGATATTAAGATCAAATCGTAATCTTTGACTGATCGGCAAAGCCAAAGAAATACGGAGAGGAAAGTTAACAATCTGCTGACAGGGAGCAGTAATACTTTAATCCCATTTATTTGCTTCGGCTCCCAATTAACAAATGTGCTTCTAAGATGTTTGCGAGTTAGTATGGTAACATTATATAATTCTGATAGTGCGTCTACTATTCTTACATCTACAGGGCATTCACAGATAAAGACAATTCTTATTCGTTTCATAAAGTCAGCCTACTTCACCATATCTATTATTAAATGATTCCTTATGTAGAAAACGATGAATGAATCTCTTACTTTCTTTCGAATCAGGAATCCTCCCTTACAATTCTACCTTTTTTGAGACCAAGCTATAATAAAGGTTTTCATAACGTTCCACCATTTTGTGCCAGGAGTTTTTTCTCGCCGTCTTTCGAGCTTCCTCGCCCAGTCTCTGTCTTAGATCTCCATTCTTGCTTAACAACTCGATCTTATTAGCTATTTCATTAGAATTTGTAGCATTTCTTAAGAAGATTCCGTTAACCATGTTGGTTATTAGTTCAGATGCTCCACATATGGATGGTTCCGATACAATGACTGGCAGGCCGGAAGCCATCGCTTCAAGTACAGCTAACCCAAATGGGTCATAGCGAGTTGGAAAAACAAAGACATCTGCTCCTTTGTAAATTCTCTCCATATCATATCTAAATCCAGCAAATTTTACTCTGTCCTCGAGTTCGTAGATCCGAATCTTCTCGGCAAAAATCACTCTCTTGGTATTGCCGACTACTATTAACTTTATTTTGGTGTCCTTTAAGTGATCCAATGCATCTAAAACATAATCTAACCCTTTTCTTCGGGTGGGATCTCCGATGGATACGACAATAAAATCGTCCAATCTAATCCCAAATTCTTTTACTAAACTCTTTCGACATGCTGACTTTCCAAAACCATTGAATCTCTTTGTATCCACTCCGTTATAAATAACTGTTAGTCTATTTGGGTTGATTCTCATTTCTATTAGCTCATCTCTTGTCTTATTTGAAACCGCTACGATGATTCCTTCTTTTTGGCAATATGCTAGTTTCTCAAGTCTTGTGTTAAACCAAGTATAAATGCGGTAATAAATTTCTTTTACTCCCCTCTTATTATTGAATTGTCTTGAAACTTTTGCCCAAGCATGATGAACGAAATGGCAGGTATTTATATCGTATGAGCCTAGTTTCACTGCTCCGTTAAAATGCAATATATCGTATTCGTATTTATTGATTTTCCCAAAGGCAAATATCAAAAAGGTAACGTTCTTTAGTAAGTATGTAAAATAGATTGATGGAATAAGGTGAAATGTAATTCCATTCACTTTTCTTAGTTCTTTATCAATAGAACTCGCAAAAAGGTGGATTTTATGCCCTTTTTTAGCTAGGTATTTCGATAATGCGTAGATAACTTGTCCTTGTCCACTATTTTTAGTCACGGCATGGATCACAAATGCAATTTTCATCTATCGTGATCCTTCTTATCAAGACTTCTTTCTTGCATCCAGCTTACCTATTTTTGTGATTCTTTCTGTTTTGCTATCCATCCTATTAGTAGCCAAGCTATAGGAGCAATAGAATACAGACCGAAGCTATATCCAAAAAGGTTATTTAAACTTAACCCTGAAACTATGGCTAGAATGGTAGCTGATAATAGCTTATCAGGATTTCTCCGAAAGCACAACTTAGTTCCCTTTTTGAGCACTAGGAACGTTATTATGGAAAAGAGAATACCTCCCAACAGCCCTGAGTTTACAAAAATGGAAAGAAAATAACTGTCTGTTCCGATCGATGAACTACCAAATTTTGTCGCTGCAGTAGATGTGGAACCTAATCCAAAACCAAGAGGCTTTTTTAGTACTATATCAGAGAATAGATAACTCCACAGATTTAGGCGACTCTGAAAAGTCCTCTCGTCTGTAGGATTAAAGAAACCCCGTGCCGTGTGTCCTGCCATAGTATAGAAGATGGATGAACTTTGATAATCGAACTCACTGACGGGCTGTGGAACAAAATTCATTATTACTGCAAAAGCGCTTACTAACAATACCAATCGGATAAAAGCACGGCGGATATCCTTTACTTTCCAAGTAACCAATAGAACCGAAATCGACAAAGCTAAACCAAATGCCGAACTTCGTACCCCTGTCATAATGGTAGAGATACCTATAAATGCAAAAATTAGCAACCAGGCAAGATTCTTCCTTTTTAGAAAATACCCCAAGGCGATAACTCCGGCAATCTGTAGGTATCGACTATACTCTTCAGGACTGCTAAAAGTGGAGAACGCCCGGATAAACCTACCAACGCGCAAAGAAGCAAATCCTCCAGTTTCTATCCAATATTCCTCGGGGGGGAGAAAACCAAAGATCATTTGGCATAATCCATATACACCTGTTATCATTCCAATGATAACTATCGCAATCATTAATTTATGAATAAGTTGATTATTTGCGTAACATAAAGCAAAGAAAAACCACACCATAGGAATTACATAGAAGAAAGCACCACCTAACCCCACCAATAGACCCCCTTGTAGGGGATTAAAGATCTGCAGGACAAACAATCCCAAAAGCACTATTATATATTTGGCAAGACTATTACCCTTAAATGCTTGCAAAAGTCGCTCTTTATCAAACAGAAGTACCCCTACAAATATGAAGAGGACTAGTGCTGGCACAACAAGATGAATTGGATCATACGTCACATAAGGGCTCACAAAGTAGATTACCCTTCGGAGAAAGGCTAGAAAGGGTAAGAAAATAAGTATGGCAATGATTCCTTTACGAATACTACTAATTACCCCTACAAATAGCAGGAAAGCTACCATACCTGTAACTATCAATCGAAATCTCGCTGGATTTGGTAATAAATAGCCAACCAGCAAGCATAATAATGAAAGTGCAAGGTAGAAAAAATACTTAGATCTTGATACGCGGACTATTGCCTGATTTCCAGTGTAGAATATTTCTTTCATATTGGCCCTAATCTATGAAGAATTTGCTCTTATTTACGGTACTTTAGGTAAGTCCTTATCCCGTCTACTTTTCCTTTGAATGAGGGGACTACCTGCTTCCCCCAGACGATTCTTCCTCTAAGCAGAGAATCAATAAGCATAGTCAATATACCCCAGGAAGAACGCTCACCAACCAAGAAGAAGTAGGTTATAAAAGCCATTTTTTTTGGCCACGAGAAATATTTGAGAATTAGGTAGGTGTAATTATGAGAGTATTCATAAATATTTTCTGTCGATTCTTCCCTTTGGGCTCCCCAAAGTCTGGGAGCGATATAATGAGCAACTTTTATGTTAGGATCGAATATTAGCTTGCCCCCCCGTTTTTTGACAAAAAGACAAAAATCTATTTCATCATGTGCAGCACCTTGCCACCTAAGGTTCTCATCTAAACGGAAGCCGTCAAGATAATCTGTTCGAAAAGCCATATTTACTCCTTTCAGAAGATCAACCTCCATTGGCTTCCCTGACTCTAATTCCAAATGGTGATTTCCGATATACTTTCCAAACCAAGACATTTGGCCAACAATCTTGCACTTCCCCTGTATAGATTTACCATTTTTGATAATAATATCCCTTCCCCCTACTCCGGCCACTGCAGAATTCTTAAAGTGCTTTGTAATTTTCTCAATCCAGTCAGAGTATGGTTCTGCATCATCATCCGTAAAACAAATTATGTCACCCGTTGCTACCTCAAGGGCTGAGTTTATTGCGATCGATTTGCCTGGCCTCGAAACAACTATCCCTTTTAACGCAGGACCTTCTTCATACAGAGTCTGTAAATGAGTAATTGTCTGTCTAGAATCTGAGTCGGTTTCCCTCATTGCAACGATGACTTCATTTGGTTTCTTTGTCTGGCTAGTTAATGCCTTTAGGCATCGCTCTAGATACTTAGGCCGACGATACGTAGGTATGATGACTGAGACTTTCATTTTTGATCCTTCTTTGTTTTTGGGCGTAAACCATAATGCTATTACATAACTTAACTCTCAGTAGAGGCAAGGCTGACACTATCATTTGCAACCGTCTAAGCAATTTTATGGGTAAGCATCGATATAATGAGTATGTATGACTATTTAATAAGATTGAATTCAAGTAAGAGGTTCCTAAAATCTTAAGATTATTTGGCAACATTGACGCTACTTCGTCTAGTGAAAGCGCAAAAAGATGATTCTCTCCAGCGGGCCCAAACTGCCTTTGTTTCAGTGAAATACGATCAATTTTCATCTTTAAAAGTCTTGTTTGCCTGTTGATCAGGCAATCAGCGTTAGGAGTAGTAACCACTAAGAAACCTCCTTTCTTAAGACAACTACAGGCTTCCTCAAGGATCTTCTCAGGATAAGCACAGTGCTCTAGCAACTCAGCAATGATTACTCCGTCTAGAGATTCTTTTTGAAATGGCAAACTCATGGCATTCGCACATATCCATGTAATCTTTCCAGTTTCATATTTAGCCCTCGAATACTTGAGAAATTCAATATTGATATCGAGGGGTATCGTAAAGAATCCTTTTTCTGCCAGTAAAAGACTTATATTGGATTGTGCAGCTCCTATTTCGAGAATTATTTTACTTGGGGAGTACCGTTCAGCTACCTCCATGACCTTCCCAATTCTCTCTAGATAGTGTAGACGAAAAAAATTATATTTATCCTCGTTATCTATCTCTCTCACATCAAATTCGCGCACGAATGCTTGCTTTTCGTTCTCGCAAGGAACGGACTTTGCGTTCTTCATTTTTGGGCAGCCAAGGTACCAATAATTATCTACTCAAAGAATTGCACTGCAATCTCAGACCTCATAGATTCTATTTCTATGTCTACTACTCGACATCCTACTTTCTTCAAAATTTGCGCGATCTTGCCATCGCCGCAACCACAGTCTAAAACACTCTTTCTGTTACCGATCATATTGGCAATTATGCGTTCTCTTCTGTATATTATGTATTTTCCCGGTATTATCCCCGCTTTCTCACGCCGGCCCAACTACAAGCACAAGCTTACGTAGTCATTGCACTATACAGATAGGGGAATACTATGGTTATTATCTAGTTGTCCTTACTCTTTTTAAAACTCTGCACTGCACGTTCATATATCTTCAGTAGCCGTGCTAAGTGTGTGTCTGGATTGTATTCTCTCATTAGCAGTTGATATCCACGACAGCCTATCCTTCTTGCTAGCCCCCGGTCCGCTAGCAAAAGGTCGATCCCTTTCGCCAGAGAGACGAGGTCTCCCGGTTGCACCAGAAAACCATTTTCCCCATCTCTCAGCCACGACGAGATTCCCCCTACATCAAAAGCCACAACTGGCCGACTATGCGCCATTGCTTCCAAGCCCACCATGCCGAAGGATTCTGGCAAAATTGAAGGGATGGTTACTAAGGAAGCCTCTTGATATAATTTATGTAATTCCTCTTTAGATGTCCAGCCGTTAAAGTATACCCTATCGGCAAGTCCCATTTCCGCTGCCAGCTTTCTTGCCTTATTAAGATACCACCCATCCCCTGCTATGACGATTTTGTGTTTCGTATTAACATATTTACTAGCTCGGATCAGAGCTTGAACTCCTTTCCCATAGGAGATCCGTCCTACAAAGAGAACGATATTATCATTGGATATTTCGAACTTATCATCTTTCTTCGGCAATCTTGGTAGGGACGGCACTATACTAATTCTATCTCGGTCGAAACCAGCTTGAATAAGCGCGTCAGCCATGTGTTTTGAAGGCACAAGAAATTTGCTGATATTGTCCAATGCTTTGCGATTGCGTAAACAGCGTAGATAGCCGAGGAGAACCTGCCCTGGATTATAGGTGTTACAGTGCCGCCAGTAGGCATTAAACAGACAGTTAATGCTAATATCGATATCACATATTTCATCATTTGTTCTGAACAGTCGGGTTCCACTGGGGCAGGTTAGAAAATGATTATGGATAGAGTAGATAGTAGGCAATAGCGCACTTATCTTTTTCACTAGCCAGGGATTGTTCACTAAATGAAAATGTACAATATCAGTTTTTTCCCGCTCGGTTACTTTCATAAAAGAAGCGAGAGTTACCCTATCTTTTCCTAGCTTCAGGGTAATGTTGGGGATGAAATAGTCATTAATCCCGGGTAACGATTGCGTAGCCTCATCTTTGTGTCCATAAATTATAGCTATCTTGTGTCCTGCTTGCTGCAATGACTCATATAGATTAGTCATGTATTCTTCAACGCCACCAACATTAGCATACCAATGACTAACTTGTAAGATTCTCATAGGCTGAGCCTCTTAAAAATTCATAGTTTTGTCAATACCATTCATAAATCAACTCTAACCCTTGACTAACCTAACGCCGAACACCATCGAAATATCCATTTCAATCAATCATTCTATCCTTAAGAATTTTTAGTTCGAAGATTAGAGATTGACCAAATTTTCCGAAGAAAGTTAGCACCCAAAATCCCAGGGCCCTCCAATTGAAACAGTTACAGCGCAAAGCCTTAAAGAACTCGTCCCTAGCTTTGGTTACTTGGCTATTGTTAAAAAAATAGCGTCCGTATAGATAATGAGACCACTCAAGTTTCTTGTTTTTAAGCTCATTTAAAAAGGGATATCGGTTAGTAATCTGATGTACGATCCTAATTCGATCTTGATAAACCTTTCCTTCCTCTGCATGTTTCTTAAGTGTGTTATTCTTATGCATCCGTTTTTTGGTCAAAGATTTATTGACATATTCTATTTTGAGGTTGCCAGCAACCCGAAGCCAAAATTCGTAATCATCCCCACTATACAAGTCTTCATTTAGCAGACCTAATTTCTCAAAACACTCTTTTTTCCTGACAACAGCACTACTCGTAACTATGAAGTTCTCTTTAAACAATTCCATCAGCGTCTCTTTTCTTGTTTTCATTGGTAGCTGCTTCAGTACACTCTTATCAGGCCACTTCACCTCAAATCTTTTTGCATCGGGACCAATGTAAAGCACATCAGTAAAGATGAGTCCTACTTTTTTATCCTTGTCCTTCTCAAATAACTCTACTTGTTTCTCTAACTTTGTTTTCAGCCAAACATCGTCTTGATCCAAAAAAGCGATATATTTACCCTTCGATGTTTTGATGCCTGTATTCCTTGTCGCAGGAATTCCTCTATTTTCGCTGTGCTGGATATATCTAACCCTGTTATCTGATAGATAGTTTTCTATAACCTTATTTGAGTTATCGGTAGATCCATCGTCAACAATGATTAATTCAAAGGCTTGATACGTTTGGCTGAGGACACTTTCTATTGCTTCAGATATCCATTGGGAACCATTATGGCAGGGAAGAATCACTGAAATTTCCGGGTTCCCTAAATTAGTCAACGCGCCATCCTCATCAACAGACTTTATTTCAAGGAAATATCACTCCAGCTTATAGGCATAGGAATTTTTAAAATCTTCAAAATAACCAATGCCAAATTAAAATATACCTTTCTTTGAAAAAAATAGACACTAATGGAGTTCAGGAATTGGGATGCAGATTCTTTGAATTTATCCTTGTGGTAATATTCGGCTCCAAGAGAATTATGAGTGTAAGCAAGCATCTTGTTCAGTCTATGTTTATAAGGGTAGATTAACTCCGGATACAATCGGCAAGCTTTATTTATAACTCGAATTTTATTTAAACAGAACCTGATAGTATTTCTCTGCATACTATCAGGACGGAATCTTACAAATGCTAAGGGTTTATTTATATATTTAACCTCATACTTAGCAGAAACCCTTATCCAGAAGTCCCAATCTTCATAACTAGTTAAAGACTCATCAAACATCCCCACGTCTATAACTTTCCTTCTAATCATCACAGCATTGACAGGCATCAAATTTTCCAAAAGAAGTTTATGAAATATCTTTCCTTGTGGTGGTTGTTCAGTTGGCTTAATAGCTATGTCAGGTAGTTTCCTTATAATGCGTTTATTTTCGTCAATGGTTAAGGACTTCTCGTAGACCCACCCTATTTTTGGGTGTTTTTCAAGAATTTCTATTTCTGTCTCTATCTTATTGGGGCAAATATAGTCATCAGCATCCAAGAACACTAAATATTCACCTTCTGAGTTTTTTATTCCTGTATTTCGCGCACTAGCAAGCCCTTCATTTTCTTGCCTTATTACTTTAATACGATTTCTATATTCGTTCAGTACAGTTTCTGGGTTGTCTGTAGATCCATCATCTACTATTATGATTTCAATTTTTGGATAAGTCTGATTTAAAACGCTGTCAATGGCTTCCTTTATGTAGTGTTTAAGGTTGTATAAAGGAATGATCACGCTTACTTTAGGTCTAGTTTTAACATCCATATTACGCTCTATCCCAGTAAATTCTTTGATCTCTCCCAAGTAGTTATCTCTATTAAGCCTACTCATTATTGTGTTAATTCTTTTTGGAAGTTTTTCCTAATTTCTTAACCCTTTGCAACCCTGTTAACGTCTTTATAATTAATTTCCAATATACCCCACGGTATTGACACTGAGCTGCTATCTTAGGGAATTTGTGAAATACACGGACGGCTTTCCAGCCAAAGGATACACTATGCTGCCTGACCCAAACAAGCCATCTGGTTCTAGCATCTCTAATTACTAACTTTTCCTCCTTTGGAGTTAACCCGTACTTCTGGAAAAATACGTCCAGCATATGAGAAACGGTCCTTCCTACTATTTCCAACTGCTCGACAGAGGCGAGAGTCTCACCAACTGCAATTCGAGAGATTTGAGCCACATTTTTGTTCTCAATCGAATGCCCCAGCAACTCCGAAACTCCTCGGCCGATAACCATAAAGCGAGTTTTTTTTTGTTCTTGACTGTTTCGAGTAGAAATATTCTCTTGATGCTCACGTCTATAAATTACCACATCTCCAAGATTGGCCACGGAAGCGTATCGGCTGATTCTCTGCCATAGGTCATAGTCTTGTACACAAGAAAGAGCACAGTCGTAATTTAGTCTAAGTGTCCGCAATAGAGCAGAGCGAAGTACCACTGCTGAGTGAATGAATTGGTTGCTAAACAATAATGACCAACGCAATAGTCCAGGCTCAGTAAGAAGGTGCCATCGACTCGCTGTGTTTCCTTTTCCGTTAATTACAATAGCGGTCCCTCCCAAAAGAGCCTTTTCAGGGTGATTATCCATGTATGCGACCTGTTTGTCTAGTCTATCGGGAGTTGATATGTCGTCGGCGTCCATCCGAGCAATGTATTCACCCTTTGCCACTTTTAAACCTTTATTCAAGGATCTGGTCAGACCTATATTCTTCTCATTATTGATTATTCTTATTCTGGGATCCTGGTAACTCTTGAGAATCTCTGAAGTTCTATCGGTTGAGGCATCGTTGATAATCAAGAATTCAAAATCCCTAAAGGTTTGATTTACAATGCTATCAATGGCTTCATGAAGGTATTTCTCACCATTATATACGGACATTAGGACTGTGACTTTTGGACTAGTCATTATTTTCCGCCCTTCACAAAGGCTCCGCTATGCTCCAGATTTCTCCCCAGCGAAATTCCATATGAGTAGGTTGTAAATTAGCTAAAGATAACTCTTCTAAAAATTTCTCCCTGGTATATTCAGTGAAATGAGTCTTATCAAGCCGCGAGTCCACACCTAACTCATCTTTTAAAGGAACACGCCAATCCCGATCATATTGAGGTACCCGGATTAGAAGTCGCTTTGGATGAGACAATTTCACCAATTTTTTTAAGAGGTCCACGCGGCACTTAATATGTTCCAGTACATTTGAGAGAATAACAGCATCAAATTTTTCTTCAGGCATATTCTTGAGGACGTCACCGTGAATAAAAACCAGGTTGGGGTGCTGATAATGTTCACAGGCAAATTTGACATTAGATTTGTTCAATTCAATCCCCACTACCGATATATTTTTAACCGAGGCTACTACATCGTATGCTAAGAAGCCGTTGCCGCTGCCAATATCCAATACACGTTCTCCCGGTTTGAGATTCCTGATAAAAAACTGGTGGTAGTTGGTGTGTCGATGTTTTGTATGAATACCACCGTCGTATTCAATAGCTTCTTGTCCCTGTAGAGAATAAAGTGCTGAATCAAGCCGAAAAAGAAAGCGTAACGCCTCATCAGAAGACAAATAGTTCACTCGATGAGTTACAAACTGGTAAATAAGCGACTCTAATTGTCCTGTCGGCAGACAATCTGCTATCTTCATTAAAATTCGTTTAACTGAGCTCCATAAATAGCACTTCATTCTGAAATTTATCTCATCTTTTATTTTTTTTACATGTTACATTAGCCTGCCTATCAAATTTTTCACCTTTTTTGCCACTGGATAAAGCCTTGTTGTTTTGAGGATTTTAACAATTCTATATTGAAAGTTATCTTGCCAATTAATTATCTTATTTAAACGTATACTACGTATTATTTTGTCTATTCTGTAATTGTAAAATTGTTCAGAATGTCTGTAGCTTTCTAAAAGCTCATCAATGAGAAGCATTTCTCCTTTAAATTTCCATCTCTCTTCAATGTAGTGTCTGGTATTAAGGCTACAGGCTTCCCTTTTGGAAACAGATAGTACTAAATATTTAATCCGGTTAAAATCTCCTCTTATTGCCGAAAGCCCATATTTGGTTTCATCCTGGGGGGAGAAGATACCGGCAAAATTCTTGAAATCAGTTCTTTCACATACATCAGCCAATATTTCAGAGTAATATAAACCCTCTCTAAAAATTCTCCATCTTCCTCCAAGTCTGTCCAGAGCCCTTAGAAACTCACCAATAATATTATGAATTTCACCTTTGTTGTTAAAATGATTGATGATTCTTTCAACAGCCCTCTTAGACGATCCGAAATTAAAATAATCAGTCTCTCCATACTTAATAAGTCCATGGCGTAATCTCTTGTTTATTTCCTCAAAGAGTGAACCCAGTTTATACTTAGCGCCCAGATATGACACTGATATCACATTTCCCTTGTAATCCAGAGTCTCTCTATACCTATCCCCCAAATTTTGCCTCTCAAGCCACCTGTGGTCAGGATACTTTTTTAGAAACTTCCCACAATCGCTTGTTCCAGGATAAATCGTCACTCCGAAACCAAAATAAAATTCATCAAAAGATAGACCAAGATCATCAACCAATTGTATTGTCTTTAACGCCTCTTCCATGCTTTCCTCGGGAGTAGCTAACATTAATGAAAATCTAAAAGAGATATTGTATTTTCTTAGTAATGGAACCAGTTCATAGACTTCTTTAATCTCAATGCCTTTTTGTAGTCTGTCAAGAACAGCCTGACTGCCAGATTCTAACCCAATGTATAACTTATTGAAACCAGCCATCGAAAGATACTTTATCACCTCTTCATCCAGTCCGTCTAATCTCGAATGCGCCTGAAATTTCAATCCCAACTTTTTCTCAATCAGAGCTTTACATAATTTGAGACAGCGTTTTTTATTAATGGAGATGGATTCGTCCCTGATTCTGACTGTTTTCAAATTGGGATACCTGTTTTTAAAAAGATTTAATTCTTCCAGGATTCTTTGAATTGATATTGTCCGGTATCTTTTTGACCAATAATGATTGCAATTACAAAATGTACAATGAAACGGACATCCTCTTGCCGTTATTATATCACCGTGAGACATACTGGAAAATTGCTGGCTTTCAAAGAAGTCACGATTAAGCGGTGGAAGTGAATTGAGATCATCGATTAACCCAATTGGTTCATTCTCGCAAATTTTCCCATTCTTACGATAGGTTATACTTGGTATATCGTCGTAATTCCCATCATTCTTTTCTATTTTATTACATAATTCTTTAAAAGGAACTTCACCTTCAAACCTAACAATAATATCAACGGCGGAGCATTTTTCTAAAATCTCACGGGCAATATATGATGCATGATTACCTCCCAGAACAATCCTCGTTTTAGGTAAAGACTTTTTTATTGTTTCCGACCAGAACAACACATTATGTATATTTTCAGCGTAAGTGCTCATGGCAACCAGGTCCGGATCATATTGCTGGATTTCATCCAAAAGCCTTCTGTCTATATTAAGATATCTCTGGGAAATCATTTCAGGTGGAGTATTCATTTCTATGCCTCTGATAATATGACCGCCATCTTGGACATAAGACCCCAGGCTAACTAAACCAAAAGGAATAACCACCTGGGAATAGAAAAACGTTCGTGAATTAACTGATAGTAATAATATTTTCACCCCGCAATAACCTCCTGTATAACATCAAGTTCCATTTTTAATATTTGTTCCACCGTATATTTTCTTAGTATATATTCCCGAGCATTATTTCCGATTGTCTTTTGCAGCCACTCATCTGATAAGAGAGTTTCTATTGCATTTGCAATACTTTCATAATCTGTCTTACACAAATATCCACTCTTCATATGTTCAATATCTTCTCTTATTCCAATAATATTTGAACCAATGCACGGCAATCCACAACTCATCGCTTCAAGTAACGTTTTTGGATGGCCTTCATAATAGGATGGTAATATAAAAACTTTTACTTGATTGAGGATATGAGGCAAGCGAAAATTTGGTATATTACCTTTGAAAGTCGCATCTAAAGCATAATTATTTACAGTTTTCTTAATTTTGTTATCTTGACAACAGCCGCCTACCATCAATAATGAAATATGCTTCCTTTTTGTTTTCAAATAATGAATCGCTTTCAAGAGATTGCCTATATTTTTTTGGTTCCCTGCTCTACCTACAAAGATAAGATCGTACTTTTTTTGAATTTCAGGATGTGGTTTGAAAACATCAGTTACAACATAGTTAGGGATAACTTTTATTTTTTCTGGATCAACATTATATTGGTTTATTACGATATCCCGTTGCCATGAAGAAGTTACAATTCCCATATCTGCAAAGGAGAACGCTTTTTTCTCCAATCGAATTGCACTGTTTATTCTTTTTCCATCCTTGGTTTGATTTTTAATAAAATTACTCTGTAAATATCCACATCGCACAATCAACTTTTTTCCAAAGTGTTTTTTGAACCAGAGAGGTATTTCAGAACCCTGGATCTGATTGCTCTTAAACACATCGCTTCGCAACAGCATCAACCAGTGTCGAATTAACAGATGGGCCAATTTTATCGGCATCGAGCCTCTCTGAGAAACAGGATAAAGACTGATACTTCCTAGAGAGTTAGCATATCCATAGTCGGCATGTCCCCCATAAGTTACAAAATTGACAGCTTTCAAACATTCAGCAAGCCGCTGATAAACGACAATTTCCCGCTCCAGGTTGCCCACTCGAGCCCAAGTTTTTAGGCCGACACCACCAGTGAAAAAAAGAGTCAGAGTAGTCTGAGATAATTCCATCAGGCCTGTTTCTCCAACACCACCCACAGGGTCCCCGTATAAAGATTACGCAAATTCACCGTTTGCGTGAATAAAATGCGAGTGGCAAGACGGCGTAATAATCCTCCTATTCCTGAGCCTTCTCTACTAACTCCTTCAATATCCATTTGTACTACCTTCATTCCATTTTTTGCAGAACGATAGAGAATAAATTTCTCTGCTTCTTCTGTGGAGAAAAACCATTTATGTCTATCCTCAGGAGGCTCTGCAGGCAAATTGTAAAATTTCATTGGACGGTTCTCACCGTAGTAGCCATTCCGAAGCATTGAGTAAAAAGTATGCCAAGGATTAGGTAACGAAATAATCACCCACCGTTTAGTCACTCTACACAGCTCATCAAATACAGCATGAATATTTTCCAGATGTTCTAAAACATCAAGACAGAAAACACAATCAAATGTGTTGCTGGCTAAGGGAATCAGCTCTTTTTCCAGATCGACTTGCTGGTCTAGCTCACCACCCAATCCAATCCCCCGATATGAGACATCCTTCTCAAGATATTGTTTTAAGTAACACGCATCAGCACCAACATCTAGAAGGCGACCCTTAAGAATAGATCCGTATTTAAGACACGCATACTGCGCTTTACTTCGTCGATCAGTATAAATAAAATTAGTCTCAAATTTCATCGAAAAAACCTTCCTTTTAGTTGCCCGAACCATACTTGCCATGGTGAAAGGTCGCCTCTTTTTTCTGCTTGAATTTGCATAATCCAAGATGAAGGCTTTCTTTGTGATCTAATAAGTTCCTTGTCAGAGACGCCATTTACCCGCCACCCACGAAAAGGTTCAAGTGGTTCATAAGTCTGCCGATAAGGTTCGTACCGCACATTTTGCCACAAGTTTAGATTGAATAGCTTCAATATCCCACTAATATCTCCCTTAAGAAACAACAGGTGTCCATGTAAGTGGATGGGAATATTCATGGAGATTGTTCCTCCCGACTTTAGTACTCGATAAATCTCCTGCAATCCCTTCGAAAAGGATACATTGAACTCGTACCAGTGTTCTAATGTTTGGTTTCCTAAAACGTAATCAAAGAAATTATTCTCAAATGGAAGTTTTGCTACTGATGCCTGATGGGTTGCGATGCTGGAGCGTAGTTTCTCATCCACAACCCTAGGTTCAACACCGAACCATTCACATCCGTTTGTTTCAAGAATAGATTTGGCGAGAGCCCAACTACCACATCCGATTTCCAGAATCCGCATCTTCCTCAGACGTTCACACTCTTTTTCCAGGAGAGCCATCACGCACTTGCGAATGGGGGAACCTTGCTTAACCGTACACCGCTGACCCTCGCTATCAAAACGGTGACAATTTAAACAAGCTGGCATAATCTATCATCCTCCACCAAAATTCAATCCTTCAAATAGCATTAATCGCGGCTCCAACATCTTTAAAATATTACCTACTAAGATTGATTGATATTTGAGATAAACATACCGTGCTTTTGTGTAACGATCTTTGTATTGATATCCTGTGGAGAATTTCATTTACTCCACCTTATGAAACTCAGAACCTCGGTAATTGGTTGTTCTGCAACAATTCAATATCCGTACTGACCAACGTTTACGAGTAATTTAGTAGGGTTAAATACTCGGCATTCTTCTTTTTTCTGAGTCCCATAAAGTCTGAAACATTTCACCATCCTTTTACATATTCATTTTTTTGAAACAAAAATGACTACTTCATGTGCGTCCGGGATAATATGAATGTTCTTAGCCATCCCTATGTAAATAGGCTTATAGTTGTACCTCACATTCTTTAGGACCTTACGCGCCGCGTAAATATTTGGAATTGCAATTGTATGCTTTCCATGGGTATCTTTTTCTAACGGGAAACTACAGTAGAGTGCTCCTCCAATTTTAGTCACTCTCATCAATTCATTTAACACAAGTGTCAAGTCTAGGCAATGCTCCAAAACATGTCTGCAGTATACAATATGAAAATAATTATCTTTAAATTCCAAATTATGAAGGTCACCTTGGATAACATTTCTTTTTTCCCCTTTTCCATAATCGACATAATCCTGGAGTAATTCAACACCGATAACATTGGTATAACCAAGTGAGTTAAGAAACTCTACTACCCATCCGTCACGGCTGCCAGCGTCTAAAATCGAAATCTTATCTTCTATCAGTTGGCCTTTTATGATTCCTCGTTCATGATATACTTTCTCTGAAATACCGATTTTTTCTAGAATTGGAAGAATATACACAAATGAAGAGACAATCTTTATTCGTGAGTCAAGAAACTCTTTTGGTTCGCATCTGTGTTGAATTTTCAAATAATCGTTGCAACTGTCAAATGTACGTTTCTTGTATTTGCTAGTTTGGAACTTCTGATGAATTTTACGGACAATGTTATGCCTTCTCATGCTACTCCACGCTTATGTGATAATTCAACTCAATTTGACCATGGAATCCTCGCACCGCTACTATCCTAAAATAATACTTTCCAGCCACTCTATCTAACAAACGATTCATATTTTTGTCCCAAATAAGAATGTTAGTATATATAACATCATTTTGTAAAGGGATATACCCAAATTTTATTAAAATTGATTTTTTAGAATCAGGTAAAAAAACTTTCTTAAGTGGCTTAACTATATGCATAATTTCTATCCCCATTACAGACTTGAGCCTAATTTCAAAATTGGGATTAATAAGCTTTGCTTTCGGACTAATTAATATCCTAATCAATAGAGGTTCATCTGGGTTGAAGACATTGCAGACTTCCATCTTAGAATTGAGAAAGAGAACATCCTTTATGACTGCTCCGCTTCCGGGATAGTAATTAACATCCTTTTGTTTATGAAAGTTATCCACTACTTTGATTTGATACATATCGCATACCTCGGAACTATTACCAACTTTAATAACTTTTCCTGATTCAAGCCAAGTGCATTTTTCACAAAGTCGTCTAATAGACATAAGATTATGAGACACTAAAACGATAGTTGTGTTATTAGAAGACAATTCTCCAATTTTATTGAAACATTTATTTTGAAAACTTATATCCCCCACTGCCAGTACCTCATCCACCAGCAGTATGTCTGGCTCGCAATGCACTGCTACTGCAAACCCTAATCTCACAAACATCCCGCTTGAATAGTATTTGACTGGGGCGTCAATAAAATCGCCAATATCTGCAAATTCTACTATGGAGTTAAATTTTTCATCTACTTCTTTTTTTGTCATTCCCAGTATTGCAGCATTGATGTAAACATTTTCCTTACCCGTAAGCAAAGGATGAAAACCTGCACCTACTTCAATGAGTGCGCCAACTCTACCTTTAATAGTAATTTTACCTTTGTCTGGCCAGAAAATGCCGTTTAAAAGCTTAAGAAGCGTAGTTTTTCCTGAACCATTAGGACCAATAATTCCAAGAGTTTCTCCCTTTTTTACCTCAAAAGAGACATCGTCTAAGCCCCAGAATTCGTTCTTTCTCAAGTTTTCAGGATGGGAACCCATTCCCAATATGTTTCTTCCAATATCTTTTACCCCATAAAGCATAGACCTTTTTAGAGATTTACAATATTTTTTGGAAACATGTTCAACTTTTATGGCTACTTTGTCATTCATTTTAGACTCTTTCGGCAATTCTTGTTTCAGTCAAGTGGAAGGCAATCAAACATATTAAGAAAATAATGAGTGATATAACACTGGCAATCAAAAAACCTTTTAGTTCCGGAACTTTCCCCATTAATACAAGGTCTCTGGGTACTGAAACTAAATAATATAATGGATTATATTCTGTAATGCGTCCAAGAATTCCTGTTGTTGGTTTTGCGTATAAAACAGGCGTTAAAAACATTAAAAATGTCATTAGCATTGAGAGCATGCTTCCAATATCTCTCATAACTCCATTCAGAAGTGATAAAATAAAGCCAAGCCCAAGAGTGAGTAACATTATAGGAATTATAATCAGAGGAACCCACAAAATTGCTATGCTTGGCGTAATTCGATAATAGGCAAATAGTATACCCACTAGAACAAATTGAATGAGAAATGATATGAGTGACTGCCCGGTAGATGCAATCACCAACGCTTTTTTAGAGAAATTAATCTTTACTATCATTGGACCTGCCTTTACCAATGAATTTGAAGCTGCAACCACTCCCGTTGAAAATAACTGCCAGAATGCCATACCCAGTATAGCATAGATGGGATAAGGCACATTAATATTGCCAATGGTGAATATCCCAGAGCGATTCAAAATGATAAATGTGCCAACACTAACAAGCGGTATAATCAATGCCCATAAAACTCCAATGAAGGACTGTTTATACACTGCAAAAAAATCTCTTTTGAATAACTGATAAGTAAGCCATCTATTTTTCTTTAGTTCATCGAATATCTCGCTGAAGATAGATAGATACCCTTTCTTCAGAGAATTATCCGGTTCATATGTTGTTATGATTTCGGTCATCTGTACTCCAGAAAGTTTTTTTCTCATAGTCTTATCACTAAAATTTGCCGACCCTTTAACCTTTACTTCTTTCATGGGTTGCCATTTTTCACATGATGAAGTAAATCCCAAAAAGGTTAGTTATTGTTAAGTTTAAGATAGCAGAAATTTGAGGAAAAGCAAGGCATTCAGCCTCTAGGGGGAAGTAGGAGGAAGCGAAATATTTAATGGACACTCGTGGCTCATTTATAGGATAGGATTATGCTCCTAGCTTGCTATCTCGTCCAGCATCTTCAGGAGCTCTTGCCACCTGTCGCCTGCCAGGTTGACGGCGGTTTCGCGCTTGAGGGTGTTGAGGTTACTAAGAAGGTTGGCGATTTCAGTCTCGCTGGTTATTATTCGCTCACTCATATTCCAGAGACTGCTGGGCATAGTTACTCCAGCCTCAACCTGCTTTCTGAGAGCTTCAAGGTTGTACTGGAGAAGGGAAAGTAGCTTTTCTTGCCCTTCCAATTCGTTTTTCAGAATGATGACTGTATCCACTTTTTCCAGCAGGTCTGATATTAAGGAGTTTTTGAAACTGTAATAATCCTGCCAGGCTTTGGTAAGCTTCTCTCGAAGAGTCAAATTATCCAGGGCGATTTTTCTTTTTTTGGCTGAACTGTAAAGGGGGATGGTTAGTTCTATTTTT
>SDBT01002529.1_pt1 | contig 32234 bp, 29 predicted proteins | sample 2277101 | NCBI WGS metagenome assembly SDBT01 (sample SAMN10404973, study PRJNA504765) | marine sediment metagenome | isolation source: marine sediment core GS10_PC15, 103 cmbsf | place: Arctic Ocean: Southern Knipovich Ridge | collected 2010 | reverse complement strand
CTCGATCTTGCGTTGGCCGACTACAACGAAGCGATTCGACTTGATCCTGATAATATAGTGGCTCTGACCAATCGAGGAATTCTTCATAGGAGTCAGGGACGACTCGATCTTGCGTTGGCCGACCACAATGAAGCGCTTAGACTGGATCCTGACAATGTGATGGCTCTGAACAATCGAGGAGTTCTTCATGGGTGTCAGAGACGACACGATCTTGCGTTGAAAGATTTCAACAAAGCACTTCGATTGAAGTCTGATTATGTGTGTGCTCTGGCCAATCGAGGAAATCTTCATAGGATTCAGGGACGACTCGATCTTGCGTTGGCCGACTACAACGAAGCGCTTAGACTGGAGCCCAATTTTGGGTGTGCTCTGACCAATCGAGGACTTCTTCATATGAGGAAGGGACGAATCAAACTTGCGTTGGAAGATTTAAACGAAGCGATTCGACTGGAGCCTGATAATGTGGTGGCTCTGACTAATCTACAGCGCCTGATCCCCGCGAAATCGTTTTCGTGAAAATGTTTTGTTGTAAAATGGGCACCTTTCGCTGTGTGTTTTTTTTTATTTTACAACACTTTCCTTAATGGTGACCTCTCGAAAAGGATCCTCGTTCTCGTGAAAGGATATCAGTGCATGTCGATACTTCCGGTTCTTGAGTATGCTGGTCCATGTCTCATTTATGATGAAATTCATGATGGCACGCAATCCCGGATAGACCACCACTTCCCCGGTGGATCGGATTCGACGAATGATATCACCCCAAAGAGAAGTATAAACATGATAGATAATGTAACCGACGAAACACGTGGGGTCCACATCATCTAACCCGGCATATATCTTCCCGATGAGGTCCTTGTCGTCGTCGTTCAGATGATGAGAGCACCAATGGCACAGAAACCTTGACTTCAACAAGAAGTCATCATTCACTTTCTGGAGCTTCTCCCTACCACTGGCGTCATCAAATGGGTCCTTTTCCACGTCAAACGTCCTCATCGCCATTTCATATTTCGGGTTTGTTAGAATCCCCGCAGCCGTCTCGTTCTTGACGAACGCCGCGACCTCGTCAATGCTCGGGTGTGTCGCATCTTTCTTACCACGAATACAAAGGTCAACGACACAGACAACACCCTGATGTCCAATTATCTTATACGCGACCTGTTTTGGCGGAGTGTAAACGAGATCCTTGAACACCATAGATATGTGTTTCTTGGCAGACGCGGACAAATGGTGAGCGCACCAATGACACAAAAACTTGTGCTTGAACACGACATCATCGTTGTACTTCCCGAGATCAGATCTGGACATAAAAAAGAGTTGAATGCAAACGGAAAGCGCGGAATCGATACAAAAAAGGGTGGAAAAGTGGTGATCATCCACGAACATAAAATACAGGCGCGTCCACAACAACGATGAGTGACTCTGATTTGCATCGTAAAGTGTTTGTCGTATCCCTAGAAGGTGAGCCAGCCACGGGCAAGAGCACAATACTCAGTGGGCTCGGGTTTCCCATTATCCTTCACGAGGGGTTCGGGTCGTCGGATCCACACGATGTTCTGCACCCCCAGAGCTTCTCCCGCGAATTAGAATGGGCGGTCGACTATTTCAAGCGCATCCGGATCGCCGCGAGTCGTTTCTTCAAGAAAGGGACGGGTGGCATCATCGTCACAGACCGCTCACCCTACAGCGCTGTGATCTTTGCCGATAGCAATAACGATTTATTGTACGCGACAATTCGCGCCATGGAGGATGAGCACGAGAAGCACGGCATGAAGTTTTTCCGCGTTCGTCTTTTCGCAGGTATCGACACGTTGCGAGATCGAATTCTGTCCCGCATCGATGTGGAACCGTGGCGCAAAGAACTTCACGAAGATGACATCGAGTATATGATGGGGACGCGGAATAAGTACGACAGGTATATTAGCCTGTGGGATACTACAGTTAGAAACGACGAAGGAGATATTGTCGACGTGATTGAAAAGGTCAGGCAGTGCATTGGATGGTTGACATCCACTCGCAATTGAATAGAGTACTCTTTTTTTACCTCCAGACCACCCCCCGCGGAATTGCAAAAAAAGCAGAGGGATCGGCAATCAACCGTCCATTATATTTTTCACCCGGCCAACTCTTTCATTTCCGTTCATGTCGTCGCCACCAAGGAAGCGCCGCAAGGTTGGACCCATCGAGATTTCGTATCGCGATCGTTTCAATCAGTACAATCGTAAGACGCAGATGATCGCGCTGCTCTTTCTAGCACATGCAATGAAGGATCTGAAGGATTGCGAGAAGGTTTCTGTGACCCGCATGAAGTCGTATATCATCTCATCAGGAATTCATTGCAACGACCCGGGCGTGATCGCGATGAGGTGGGCGTTAGAATTGGCAGAGGACTATAGATATCCAGTGAGACAGATTCGACTGAATGGCGTTGTAGAGGACGCGTCCCACAAGTTGACGCGCAATGACCTGGCGTCTATGTGGGAGATCTTTTCTGGGCGGACCACTGTGGTTCGTCTAAAACGCACCTTGGCTCTAGAAATGATCAATTACCTCAAATTTGGTACGTGGATCGTGGACAACACAACTATCGCGATGACAGACCTCGCTGAGCAGATGCGAGCTCCGTATGGATTTCCGGAAAGCTTTGCGTGTTTGGGTAACGTCGGCGATATTCCAATGCATGTTCTTGCGTACATTTCCACTTTTTGTATCGGTTCTATCTCGAATCGGCTGAATAGGTTTGGGTGCGTCAATCATGCTTTCCGCGCCGCTGCGTTGTCTGTAATTACAAAAATATACGTCACAAACCTCAACGTGGGCGCTTTCTCGTTGTACCTATTGTCTCGCGTTCGTCATGTCGTCATGTCGGGATTGTTTAACGTGGCAAACCTGACGTATCTTAAGAAACATTTACCAATCTCGCAGATTAAGTCTATAACTATTAACATAAGATCCATTGATATGTTCTTTCGCATAGAGAAGCATTTGGTTCGCGGAGCTGTATTTCGTTCTCTGACGAGTCTTAAATTCCGTATGTCACATTTGTTTGGTGGAGAACCCCACAAGATGTATGACGTCGAGAGTTTGGATCGTTTGAGGAAGATTGACCTCTCGTTGTGCTTTCCGTCACTCACGAATGTGATCATGCCGCCATCTCTCTTACTGGTTGAATCGTTGCTGCCACAAATTACAAGTTTAAAGATAAGAATGTGGGGACCATGGGACTGTTTGTTCGGGACCCATCTACATCTATCGTCTTTTCCTAAGATGACGTCTTTGAAGTATTTCGGATGGTTTGCGGATATTCCATTAGATAGTGCAGACAAGACCTACTTGAGTAACATAATACAGCAGTGCGAGCGGGTAATCATTGGCTATGACGCGATGAGATTTGTTATCTCTATTTTAACCAAGAGAATCGCCAATAAGACTCCGCCTTCACCTCTAAGGTTTTTGTGCATTCGTGGGGTTTTCCAAAAGCATACCACTGGAGAAGATTTTGTATATGTTAAACGTCACGCGCGTGTCTTGGCAAGAAATCGGTGTTCGTGGAATGAGTTTATGGATATGGCCGATAAAATAGAAGCGCGGGATGCATTAATGTAACTTCAGGTTGTTTCCGTCGTCATCATCATCTTCACGCGCGCAACGACCGCAATGACAATATCCTCAATCATCTTCAAATGCGAAAGCAAATCTTCGCCCACGAATTTCAAATGGAACCTATGGGACTCTATGAGGCTTACCTTGATGTTGTAATTAGGAATCATCGCATCGAGGTAACATCCACTATGATCCATACCAACTTTCACTCTAACAATCCCAACATGCGCACAAAACTCTTCATTCATTTTATAGAACACGGACACTGGAACTCTCATGTCATTCTTAGGGACAACCATAAGAATATGTCTCACTGAGTCACATTCGTCATCCCTAATGTTCCATTTACGTATGAGCTCGCCCCCTTCAACACCAATTCGTGACGACTGGTGAATAGGCCTTCCGTAGGATGTATCCACGCGATCCACTCGCTCCACCACCCAGAATTCCTTCGCTAGAGAGGATTCCTGTTCACCTAAAACTCTTACGCACGGATTCTTAATAGGAATGGCATGGTGTGACATGTAGGTACGATTCTCCATCTTACCGAGAACGTCATTCCACGGTCTTTCCGCTATCAAATTATTCTGGAGAGTGTCGTAAAGTCCAGGTCCTCCTGGCGTATTGAATGAATCGACGTTCAAACACACAACATCACAACGGACATAAAAACTTCCTCCGTCATCACCCTCACAACAGTCTAACTGTACCATACGGAGTGGAAGTTTTAGTATTCTCCTGATATTCCTCTCCCCAATAAATGTTATGTTATGAAAAGACATAGAGGATGTCCCGCATTGTATTGCTTTCTCGATCATCCAGATGTACGGAAGAATATACATATACGATATGTGGTCCACCGGGAAAAAGGCTTTAATGAGACCATCGCGCCACCCACCACCTTCATGGACGATAAGTCTCGTAATACCAGAGGATGACCACTCCATCACACCCCCGGGACCAATCCCAGCCAAAGACGCCCCGTCATGTAAAATGATTAGAATCCTCCGCATTGTTGGGAGATCCCGCAGTGACTTGATCAATCCTTTTAGACAGTCACATTTACCCACCTCAATTTCGTCGGTAGGTCGATAGAACCACGACGAAATATCCACCACACATTTCTCCAACTGGTTGAGACCGATAATAGCTTCATATAAGTCTTCATCAACGTCATCAATAGTCACCTCCAGTCGTTTAAGATTTGGTGTTCTCGACAGAAGGGCTACAATAGATGCATTGGCGAATTCGCATGGAGTAACAATGTGGTCTCGTATATTAAAATCCACACCCCTCCCGATCCTTCTTAGATTTAATCCACGCAAGAACAGAGGAATCATAGGCGCAAAACTTTGTGGAAGGATATTCAAATTGTGGTCCAACACATTGTGAATACCAAGAAGACGCACGTCCCTCCACAGAGGAAACCATGGTCTGGTTACTCTTCCCTGTGGAAATTCCCGCTTTATCATATCAGACACATAAGTGAAGTAAACAACGGGAAATGCACACGGAACGCCCACCATCATATTCTTATCGCCTAACGAATGATGCATCGCATACCAGTCCACTGACGTTTCCAGACGTTCGCACACAAAAATGGGTGACGGTAGATAGGACAGTATGCACTCCCGGATGACATCCAAGGCCATGGGCCTGTCTGACAACATCTTTTCCCTGATAATTTCGGGGAGAGATCTTCTCATTGTCATCGTCATCGCCATTCTTTTATGATTTTCTCTCATTAAGGCTGTTGATCAAAAGAAACTAACGCAGCTATTTTATTCAACAGAACAACTGTGGATTGTTTTTTTTTCTATTTCTGAGTGATTACAAAAAAAACGCAATACTTATTACCGCAGACACAACCATAGACGCAGACACCATTGCAGATTCTGACATGAACTTCGTGGCGTTGTGGATCACCACAGGGTCTGGGATCACGAGCGGGAGCGTCACCTCCCCGTTCTTCCGCCCACAAAAGTACTGACGGTCGTACCCACCCTCAGTCTCGCACGCGTATACCTTTTCGGGATCCCTGCAAGTTACTGTGTTTATCACCTCGGCATACTGCACGTTATCGTCTGTGTACACGCACGACCCGTCGGTGGATAGGAAGACCACCTTGAGGAGCTTTGTGTCGTTGAATGCGACCCGATCGCCCTCCCCGAGGACCGAATACGTGCGATTTGTTTTTGTCGTGGGCTGTAACCTTGGCTGCAGCGAGCACTCAGTGTCGTACTCAATTGTCATGTTTCCCGGGGGGCAGCTGTTTTCCTTACAGGCCGCGGCGTCCGCGCAGATCGACTGACTGACTGTCGTATTTGAAGTTTGGTAGAAGACGCCGCATCCGTCGACGCAGGCGCAGGCGTGCATTGTGCCGTGGTACGGGTAGAACCGATGATAGAGTGGGCAGCCCTCGCACGGCATAATCCCGCAGCCGAGCCATGTGTCTGCAAAGTACGTCTCCACAAGATAGAGAGGAACGGATGAAACCAGAGTCATCGTAAACAGGAGAAGGACGAACATTGACGCGAGCGCTTTGGTGTCTCGGGGATGGGGGATGGGGGAAAAAAGCGCCGGAATTACTATCACTTCCTTCTTCTATCCTCACCCGGTCAAATTGGAAATGTCATCCGCATTACCTTGGCATCACAAGTCCGTCGGATCCACATAAATAGTTGGGTTACATCGTGTATACTAGAAGACGCTCTTCTTGGTGAGAAGACGCTCTTCGCCCGGTCAAAATGGAAATGTCATCCGCAGTACCTTGGCATCACAAGTCTGTCGGATCCGCAAAACCGATTTTGTATCAAACTAGTGGAGAATTGTCCCAAACTAGTGGAACTCATATGGAACTCAAAATAGGTAAACACCTAACTTTCGAAGTTCCACAGAGTTCCACAGTTAGGTGCTGAACTCTCGGAACTCGGTGTCCTGAGGCAGTTTATCAATTTCGTCGGTATGGCGCGGTCTGAATACGAAGAGCGCGCGGCGCGGGGTCGACTGGAGTGCGCTGGGTTGAAGTGGAAGCGCGTGCGCGTGTAGCTCAGTAGTAGAGCGCAATTCTTATAAGATGGATTAGTTAGGCTGTAGTCACAGGTTCAATCCCTGTCATGCGCATTTTTTTTTGTAATTCCGCGGAATCCGTGCGACAATTTTTTGTTTGTGATTCTTCAGAATTCCAATTCTTTTCCGATGACTTCTTCATTGAAGAAGCGGTGCTTGACAACTCCCGTGCGCGATTTTAGTACTTTATGTTACGATGTGATCTTGACTTGTCTGGGTTGAGGAATTGCAAGTCTCGTTCATGGTCAGCACTGAGCTTCAGGAAGCGAGAGGACATGTCTCTCGGGACTCACGGGTGTCGTCCTCCCCTTCTCTTCTCTCGCAACCCTTGAGCGTCACAGATGGTTACATCATGGGTCTGCAGGGCTCGGCCCATAGTCTCGCCCTGCGCTGACTCGTCGCCACCCGGCTCACCCGCAACTCAACGGAAGATCACAGATCAGGTAGCCCTCGGAAAGACACTCAATGGGCGAGGTTCTTGACGTATTTTATGATCAGGAAGCAGACGAAGATGAATATGGAGATTTTGAGAGCCTTGAAGTATTGACCAAGGGTGTTAGTCTCACTACGACTGTATTGGATCGCCTAGAGAAGTTTCCGTCCATTCGACGGAGGATTAAGAGAAAATTGAAAAGTGGTGATGTTCGTGTTGTGTGGGATGATATGGAATCTTTGCGAGGTTCTTACAACTCAAGGACTGGTATCGTGACTATTAACAGGCGTTATCGGCGGAGACGTGTTTCTATTGCCATACTTCTACATGAGCTTATTCATGCCATTGGTGGAACCGAGCTTGATGCCGAGTTTTTTGAGAACGAGTGTTGCTCTTATGCAGATGGTGCGAGACTTCCGACGTACAGTAATCTCCATGTTGACGACTTCGATAAATTCGAGCGTGATGAAAGCGCCCTGGGATTGAACATAGTCGTCCGCCGTAGGCGTTATGTGGTGACTTATGGAAAGTCGACACGAACCTTCACGAAACCAAAAAATTAAATGGGACGAATGTGTTTTCTTTTTGTTCATTTTCGTCTTATTTACATCGAGCGCAATGTATTATAGCACAACTTTTGCACCACTTATTCTTGGACATGTGGACTTTACAATTGAGACATACACCACGTGTTACGACTCGATCTTGACAATTCCTACAACGTCGAGGATGTTTTAGGATCTTCACATGATACAGAATTCCCTCATGGAATCGAATAACCTTCCATAGTGGTATTCCAAATATTTGCATCAGGATACTTATAAATTGAGTGAATTCAACCATACAAATATATACAAAAAATACATTATACTCTTTCGTTTTCATTGTCCCTCATTTTGTCTCCTTCTCTTCGCATCCCTCTGATCTTTCCAATTCTCCCGATCTTTATCTCTCTTCCTCTTCCCCTCGCGAATAACCCTCCGCAACCAATGGTTGTAGAACTCCCCGTCGGCCGCGTTCAGTGGATGTCGAATCAAATGAAAATTCGTGAGGAGCACCGTGAACTCGAACAGCATCCCGATCTTCCTCGGATCATGAATCGGACCCTTCTCGCGGACGCACTTCCACAACTTCTTCTGTCGCCCATAAAAGTTCTCAACCTTGACCCGGTCTCGTGCGATGTTGCGATTTCGGGTCCAATCATCTGCGGAGAGGACATTTGGGCGTCTCGGCTTTCTCTTCAACACTACAGCATGCAGCAACCCGGGTGCCGCCACGAACGCTGTATCGAACAACACGCTCCACTGATTCGGGAACCGATCAACTCCTTCCCCTTGGTCCCGAATCTCCAGTTCCTGATCTGTCTTTTCGAGTATCTTCTTATGTTCGTCCAATACGGAGAGGAACGTCATGTAGTCGTGAACGGCGCCCTTGAATGACTTCGAAAGGAGAGCACAATATCCGGACGCATAGTGCGCGCTGTACCATTTCCACACGTATTGATGATGCTTCGCGGACCAATAAGTTTTCGCCTCTGCAAAACCGGTGGCAGGGCGTTCTCTTGGCACCACGGTACAGTCTCCAGCAACGAGCGCGCCCTCCCCGAATCCTTGCTGCCGCTGAGAACGATGCAGACGTTGTTTCTGACCTCCTGGATGATGTGTCTGATTCCGAGGAGTCCGAGAGCGAGGAGGAGATCCTTGGACCGATCATTGATGCGCACATGGACCAGGTGGACGTTTTGAATAAGACGCGGAACGAGCTCTTCATGGCTGCCACGAATCTGACCGAGCGCGAGTTCATGGACATCTACAGGATCGTCGAAGACGATTTGTTGTCTAGCTCTCGGGGACGACGCCCGAAGATCTCTCTGATGGATGCCCTGTACATTGCTCTCAATTACGCGAAGCTCTTCTGCACCTTTACGTCTATGGAGCTCGACTTCGGTCATACAGCCCAGATTCTATCCAATACGGTGTGGCGAACGATCGAGCGCGCGCTTCCGAGTCTCCAGAAGGAGTTTTCCGCCACGTACACGATGTCGGAGTTCCGCGAGATGGGGCATGCCTTTATGTTCCAGCATATGACAGGCCCGTCGCGTGAGTGGCAGCTGACATGGAAAGTTGAAATTGAAGATTCCAGTTGAAGGTGTGGCTTTAGTGAGAATTCATTGTGGGAGAAGAGATATCAAGCAGGTCACCAGCAACGAAACTATCGACCACTGTCGAAACTAGGCACCACCAAGGAAACTCCCCACCAGTATCAAAACTATTGACGAATGCATTAAACTCCTTACTAGTACAGCCTTCCCCTCACGTGCACTTGGTTACTAGAAGGCTGCGGAATCTATGGCGTAGTCCGCGTTGTTGGTCACCAGTAACCAAGTGCATGTGAGGAGAAATCTGTACTCGTAAGGAGTTCAATACACTCGTCAATAGATTCAACACTGATGGGGAGTTTCGTTGTTGGTGCCTAGTTTCAATACTAGTCGATAGTTTCGTTGCTGGTCACGAGCGCGATAATCAACCTCCCACAATTAAATCAGTTGTAAGTGTTATATTACCTGTCAGTTGCGTTAATCCGTTGGGTGGTCGATAAGAAAAAGGTTTGTTTAATTCTCCGCTTTTTCACGCACCTCTGACGCTCAAATCATGGGATTAGACCGGTTTTTGAAACTATATTCCTACGTGGGAAAATTTATTGGACATCTAGTAAGTACATTTTCTACGGTGAACTCAATTCGGGGTTTCTAGATACTGCTTTTGATATGTCTCGTGGTCGTAATAACCCGCGGAGTTCAGGTAAAAAACCCAGACGGAACCTTCACCTCCGAATCGATCGTAGGAATATCAGGTCTGGTTATAGAGATTATTTTGGTGGCGCTGGACGCTTGCGTGTTATATCGGAAGAAGAAGAAGAAAGACCTCTCTCTGAAGTCGTTGCTTCGTTCAAAAGATCAGGAACTCGTTTCGACGAAGAGCTTTCTCGTTTCAATGAGGCAAAGCATGAATACTTACGGACCCTTGATCAAGTCCTTGGCCGTTCTGAACAAAGAAGTCGAAGATCCAGCCTCAGTCCTGAAAAAATTAAGAGTCGCATGGCGGAAATGGGGACAATCTCAGAACGGAGGACTCTCGGACACCCCCGAAGCCTCAACTCCGAGCAGTCCACCGACAGTGACGCCCGGGACCCCGCTATCCGAGAAGGTTGGTCGGGGGGATGGAGGGAAGAAAGAAATTAGAATTTCCGTGGAACCATCGTTGTTTTTGGAAGACTGTGAATGAACAGAGTGTATTGTGGGGTTCGATTTTGTTTGATTCCCGTGTTCTTAGTGTCTCTCACCGTATTCGGTCGAAACATAGATTTGGTGAAATCTCGAAATACGTTGAATGTTGAGAGGTGGGATGAATTTAATTGTGGGAGGTTGATTATCGCGCTCGTGACCAGCAACGAAACTATCGACTAGTATTGAAACTAGGCACCAACAACGAAACTCCCCACCAGTATCAAAACTAAGGACCAGTGTATTCAACTCCTTACGAGTACAGCTTTCTCCTCACCTGCACTTGGCTACTCCTCACCAACAACGCGGACTACGCCATAGATTCCGTAGCCTTCTACTGGTCACCAACAACACGGACTATGACATAGATTCAACAGCCTTCTAATCCACAAGAGCATAATGCCGAGGAAAACGTTTTCCATCATAGTTCAGTCCAACAGACACCATTTGGGGACGATAACCTACACATGAAACGGGAGCAAAATAACTCATATCAAATTGTCAAAACTACTTACAGGGCAAGGTAGCCATTCTCAGAAATACGCAGTTAAGTATCACACCTGGCGGAATTTCGCCTACAAATCTAGTCAGTTGTCACATAGGGTCCGACCGTTCATCTTATCCGTTGGAAATCCCCCGTTTGAGACCACGAGGTCTGTCCGGCGTCAGTTTTTTCCACCGTAGTCAGGCAATTCTTCCCTTTCGTTCTCGTCATAGAAATGGAGTCTGTAAAAGGCGGAGTGCAGTTCCCTTTCGCGGACGGGCTTTCAGACCCCGAATATCGCCTTCGTGAGTTCTCCGTTGAATTCTCTCTTCTACAGTTGCCGAGTGTTTTTTTGGAGGCTTCTATCCGTGGACTTGGCGCCTCCAACACTCCGATATGGCAGAAAGTTCACTTTGCGTGCCCTCTAGCGGATTTTGAGAGTTTTCTCTTTGGCCAAGAGGTCGCCATCTTGGAGGAATGCAGATGTTCCTTTATTCAAGAAACATGGTATGATACATGTTCCCTTGGGTGGATGCGTGCGAACCGATGGATAAAGCTCCTGAAAACGTGGAACGTCTGTGATTCTTTCTCTCTCATGAAAGAGTATCCGGAGTTTGCGACCGAGCCCGACACGGAAGTTCTGCTTTTTGCCCTAGAACCTGAAAAAGAACAGTCTGGGTCTATTTCAAGCCCAACGTCCCTGGAACTTTCTCCTGGTCTCAAGGTCTCTAGTATGGCAACTCGGGAACATCTGACCGGCGTTATTTCTTTTGCCACCAAGAGGATTGAGATTATCATTCAAGTGTCACCTGAAGTTGTTCTGAGGATTGATGAGTCCGAATTTCCGGATTCTACGTATGCCTCGATGTCGCTCGTTTCATCTGATGCCACGGGTATCTCTAGTTTCGTTGAACATGTGACTCATAAACCTGAGTTTTCGCGGTCGAAGGTTGTCGAGTGGCTGTTTCGGAGTAGGCATTTCCGGCGTCCCGAAGACTGGCCCTCTCTTGATCCCAAGGTCGTCTCTTCTCCGACCCCCGGCATGGGTGGTGAACGGCTTTTACAACTATTCAACGAAGCGGTACTCTTTCGGTTGGACTTTGATGACCGTGAGGGGCTAAATAAGTCTGGAATCCTGATCGAAAAAATGGACTACAGCCTCGTTGAGGAGCTTGAGGATGAAGGAGAACAAGTCGTGTTGGATAGAGTTGAAGAGAGGAGGCGACGGTGGTTTTCGTGGATGAAGAATTAATGGGTAGTTGCACGTATCGTCGAATGTTGTTGTTGGTTGCGAGCCCGTCGGAGTCATAATCCTTCAATGTGTTGCTTCTTTGGTTATGAAATTTTCACTTTCACGCGGTCATGTGTGATATTACGATTCCGATTCCGATCTCCTCCTCGCTTCCAGACTCCTCAGAATCGGAGGAGTTCTCGAGCAGATCAGAGACGCCGTCTGCATCACGTTCAGCAGCAATAATTCGGGACAGGCCCGCCGTGACTGGTGGCTGAAATTGAAAATTGTTTTCAGTTGAAGGTTGAGAGGTGGGATGAATTTAATTGTGGGAGATGACTCATCACACTGGTGACCAGCAACGAAACTACCGACCAGTGTTGAAACTAGGCACCAACAACGAAACTCCCTACCAGTATCAAAACTATTGACGAGTGTATTGAACTCCTTACGAGTACAGCACTCCCCTCACCTGCACTTGCTTACTGGTGAGCAACAACGTGGACTACACCATAGATTCTACAGCCTTCTACAGCGTTGAAAATTATGAATTTGTCCAAAAGCGGGGATGCAATACTCGTGGACCTCGTCAGAGTGGGTGCACTGATTTCCAAAATTCAATTGGACGCAGATGAAGTGGGTAAGTTGGTTGGGGCACCATGGAATCTTCCGTTGAACAAACTTTCATTCCCGTTAAAGGACATCCATGTGTTCCATGTGACGATACAAACAAACTGACGATTGAAATTGACAACATAATACAATATTCAACTTCCAATGGAACCTCTACAACGAGTCACTCTCGAGCATCGTTAGAATTAAAGGTTACATTCCTTTGGGAAAAGACGGATCCTCCGGGACTTTCGCACTCTCCGCCGTTCCCAAGTAATCTTCTTTCAACAAGACTATTCTTTCCATACAAACGTCCGCGCTGATTAATCCATTGAAATATCCGAGGGTGGGTGCTACTAATATCTTCAAGGAGGGCGTCGTATTCGGACGACGCGTACTGATGCGGGGCGACTCTGACGGCCCCATCAACAACGGATCTTGTGTCGAAGGAACGATCCGATTTTCCCCGAACACTGTCGTCTGTAGACCTTCCTCGCTTCTCTTGTGGGTCTTCGGCGCTTCTCGAAGAGACATAGAATCCGTCTTTCTCTCTCCTCTCCTTTTTTCCCACGCATCCACCATTGTCAATAAGAGCGCCATTAGAAGACTCCCCACTATCGAATGAGCGTAGTTGGCCCACTCCCAATCCGCGGGCAGGCAAACTCTGAGAGGAATCCCTACTACGAGAGAGACGACAGAAAGAAGCTGATAAGGATGTGAAATAAGAATTAAGCTCCACCATGTGAAACGTACGACCAAAACCACGATTCTTGTCATTAGAGGACCGCATTCTGGCATCAAATGTACGACTCGAAGAATCAAACTGAGGTCGCGCACGATCCGAGTCGGTCTCTGACCGCATTTTTTAGGGATGACCACGGTGACGCTTTGGTAATATATCAGCTCGATTGTTATCTTGTACTCCAGAAAAATGTACAACGAAAATAACGGTCAAGAATTCAGATTAGGTCAATAATATTGTGGGAGATGACTTATCGCGCTCGTGACCAGCAACGAAACTAGGTACCAACAACGAAACTCCTCACCAGTATTGAAACTATTGACGAGTGTATTGAACTCCTTACGAGTACAGATTTCTCCTCACCTGCACTTGATTACTGGTCACCAACAACGCGGACTATGCCATAGATTCTCCAGCCTTCTATTCCTAAGTACATCATAGCATGCTTGGATGCCAGTACCAGCGGGAGGTACCACATTCACATCAACAGAGGTCATTGCAAAGTTAAAGTAAGCGCTCGAGGTTGAAATTGAAACTTCCAGTTGAATGTTAAGAAATGAAATGAAAGTTATTGTGGGAGATGAATTATCACGCTCGTGACCATCAACGAAACTATAGAGCAGTATCGAAACTAGGTACCAACAACGAAACTCCCCGCCAGTAGCAAAACTAAGGACCAGTGTATTCATCTCCTCACCAGTACAGCTCTCTGATCACTTGCACTTGGTTACTCGTCACCAGAAACGCGAACTACGCCATAGATTCCATAGCCTTATAATCAATAGAAGGCTGTGGAATCTATGGCGTAGTCCGCGTTGTTGGTGACCAGTAAGCAAGTGCAGGTGAGGAGAAGGCTGTACTCGTAAGGAGTTCAATGCACTCGTCAATGGTTTCAATACTGGTGGGTAGTTTCGTTGTTGGTCATGAGTTTCGACACTGGTCCATAGTTTCGTTGCTGGTCACGAGTGCGAGAAGTCATCACCCACAATATCTTTCACCCCAACCTGCCGCCGCAGCTTCAATTTCAACTTTCAATCAGCCGCTACTCACAGGACGGGCCTGTCCCGAATCCTTGCTGCTGCTGCTGAACGTGATGCAGACGCTATTTCTGACCTCCTGGATGACGACTCTGATTCTGAGGAGTCCGAAAGCGAGGAGGAGATCCTGGGACCAATCATTGATGCACACATGGATCAGGCAGACGTTTAGATAAAGACCCGGAACGAGCTCTTCATGGCCGCCACGAACCTAACCGAGGGCGAGTTCTACCGGCACTGGCTCAAGAGGTTGGTTCGGATTGGTAAGAGGAAGCCCATGGACGACATGACCAAGTTGAGAGCAGATAAGAGGAGGAGGCTGACCGAGCGAAACGTAGGGGATTAAATACTAGAACAAGGAACTATTAGTGTCGCGAGAGAGAGAGAGAGCTATAAAAATAGAGGGAACGTGATGCTGCATATTGTGTATGGGAATTGTCGTGAATCGAAATTAAAAACCATATTCTCGTGGCTTTGGTCAAGAAAGGATCGGGACGCATTTCTTGTGATGGATATCTCTACTCATTCGTTTGAAGATTATTCGTGCTCCGTTTCTTCTGCTGAAAGTATTCCTCGAGGATTTCCTGGAAATTGCAAATATCTGTTTCTTTTCTCGGCAGATCTTTACAAGATAAATGTCCTCCAAAGTCTATTTGCCCATCGCAACCGTCTTGAACATGTCTATGTGAGCATGTCGCATGGCCCTGAAGCAAGATATATTCATAATCAGTTTGATGTGATGGATGAAGTGATACATACCAGCTCTTAAAAATTGCGTGGACACAAATATTCTGATGGCCATCCCAATAATACAACGAATAAATCTAACGGTTAGTTTCTAACAGACCAACCACTGTCGATGTTGTTGCACAACCACAAGAGGCGAAAACGAGATTCGTCAGTCTCTGAAATGGCGTCCTACGATGCTGTTCCATATCGAGTTCGACTTCAGATTCTCAGTTGGATCTCAGTGTCTGTTCCTGAGATCAATCGAGGGATGGTTCGGTCGCACATTATGGAAAGGTTCTTCTTTGGCTACTTTCCGCCTGACGTTACGCGAACGATCTTTCCCGTCTTTCGGTGTGTGAAGGCTCGAATTCCAGAATATTCTTTAGTTCAACTCCGTTTTCCGCTGAACCTACTTTCGATTGAATTTTGTCTCATTTATTCCGTTGATGAACAAAAGTTTCTTCAGTTTCGAACGCATTTTGAACGTATTTTGAGTCTTAAGGTTCAGTGTTGTGGTTGGGTATTGCATTACCCAGGATTGGACTTTCGTGAATTGACCTATCTGGATTATCACAGTACACGTGATGATGTCCAGTTGTGTGCCAATTTCCCTCGCCTTTCTCACCTTAGACTGGATTGTTTCTGCAATATTGACTTCAGTCGAATGCCTTTGCTACAGTGCATAAAAATTAGTGGCAATGTGTTGGGTTCTCAAGAACAATGGGAATATCTTGCTGGGAGATCGCCTCCAATTGATTTGATTGACATCAACGTTCTCAGTAGTTCTCTGAAGTCTGTTGTCGGAATTCTCTTCTCTGTTTGCAAGACTCTTCGACTCCGTTTTCAAGAAGATCGAAATACCCTTGCAGATTCTCAAAGTGCCTGGCCTTCTGAATTGGATACCTCCGTTCATTCTGTTCGAGTTCAGAAAGTCATTGTGGAAGTGGAGGACTGCACTAATAAGGGAGAACTTACTCGTGAAGACGTTTGTCCTTATCGATGGGTGTATTGTGTTTGTCAGCGATGTCCACTTCTTCGTGTGTGTGATGATAGTTCATTCGATTCTCCAAGAGTCGAGACAAACCATGGTGAGGAGATATACGAGATTCAAAATGCTGTGATTCGTTGGATTTTTCAGTAGCAATTGAGAATTTTAGTTTTTGAGTTTTGTCCCTGTTCCATTGTGTAGAATCCTTTTCCCATCGCAAAACTCTGTTCCAATCTTTCGACCTTCTTGTTACCGAATGACTTGTGTCACCACAATACTATACTCGAACCTTCTAGTTGAAAGGTCGTCTTCTGCTGTGTGAATAATATAAATTTTGGGATGGCACAAACACCACCATGCCGTTTTGGTGATGATCACCCGAAGTTCTGCTGGGAGGATGCGCCTGTGTTGTTGAAACAACTGTTCGGGACTTTGGGCTTCTCCTTGCCTGAGAAATGTGGTAGTTGTCCAGAATCCAAATTGGTTGTGTGTCACACTTGTCGGAAGTGGTATTGTCCAGTTTGCTATCAGGGAAAGTCTTGGAGTGGAGGACCTCAATTCCAAGATTTGTGAGTCGCGATGAGGTTGCATATTTGTGTGGGTTTGTCAAGATTTCAATATGATGAGTGTTGTTTCTTCTTAGCGCCCATGTTTTTTGTCCCTGCTTGGTGGAAACCATGTCAATTTGCTGCCAAAAATATCCTTATTGGTGAATTTTCTCGCCACCGCCCATCTGTTACCACTTACTGACTGACAACGAAGTGACAATGAACGAACTTTTAGATTCAAGTTGAAGGTTGAGAATTGGAGAGAAAGTTATTGTGGGAGATGACTTATCGCGCTCGTGACCAGCAACGAAACTATCGACCGGTATCGAAACTAGGCACCAACAACGAAACTCGTCAGGAGAAACGAAACTAGGGATCAGTGTATTGAACTGCTTACTAGTTCAGCATTCTCCTCACATGCACTTGGCTACTCGTCACCAACAACGCAGACTATGCCATAGATTCCACAGCCTTCTAATTAATATGTATAAACTTGATACCAACATTCATACGAAAGAATATGTGGGAATATAAAATCTCTCGTAGAATTTCACTAGAAGGCTGTGGAATCTATGGCGTAGTCCGCGTTGTTGATCACCAGTAGCCAAGTGCGGGTGAGGAGAAAGCTGTACTCGTAAAGGAGTTGAATGCACTGGTGCCTAGTTTTGCTACTAGTAGGTAGTTTCGTTGTTGGTGCCTAGTTTCGATACTGGTCTATAGTTTCGTTACAGGTCACGAGCGCGACAATAAAATTCATCCCGCCTCTTACCGATTGACTCGGCGCTTTTTGACTGTCCGTTGGTGCAACTGCTCTGAACACTGAACTGTATGTGGAGGGAAAGATGGATCCCTCGTTTTGTTCGTCTTATCCAAAGCAACAAAAACACCATTCCTATTCGCTGTGACATAACACACAAACACGGCCCGCCAAAACAGAATGAAAATCATTCAATCACACGCAGTACATTCGAACCGCTGATCGAGGAAATAGCCAGGTCTCAAATCCTTCAACAGGCAGAATTTCCTCCGTTCGTACCCTGCCCTTTTTTTGACCACGCGTTCCATTACAGTTTGGTCGTATTTCCCCGGATCATCACGATACACGACAACTCGCCATTCAATGGGCTTCCTGGATTGAAAATAATCCAAAATTTGAAGACCGCAACGGGGACCACAAGGCCACAGGGTCGTCGCAAGAACGTATTTCATACCATCGGACTTCGGATGATCAACAGATTCTCCGGAGAAAAGCAAACACCCAGCTTCGGCATGTGACATCAAGACATTCTTCTCATCCTTGATAAACGACACCCCCAAATTGGACCCCAAAGGCTTTCCGTTATACCCAATCGATACAATACGCCACTCTCGATCAGAATCATATGCCACTAAACAGGCCCCAACCCTAGTTTTCCCATCCTGCGCACGAAGTTCTGAAATCTTGGCCAAGCCCATGGCAAAACTCTCAGGAGAGCGGTCCTTCTGAAAAATCCCACATGCGTCGATGACATCACCCGACCACCTCTCCCAAACGGAGTCAAAAGAAAAGGGGTGAAGAAATCCATCAGGAGTATCTTGGACAGCAAGTCGGAGTTTCATACCAGAAAGATGAGCAAATGACCCCGACACCGATTTGTCAGAATTGTCATAAAATATCTTCAAGCACTTAGATTGCATCGCATTCACGACATCTAGGGCAGACGGGACGTAGTTCAGATACACATTTCCATGCAATTTTGCTCCACCCATCTTTGACGCCAACAGAGCAACGGAAAGAGGACCTAGCTCCGGCATATCCACGACATCAAGATCAGGAAGAACAGGAAGAGAGGCAAGTCGAATACATCGCACCGAAGAAGAATCCGGATTGGTAACAATGGCAACAAAAGGATTTCTCAAACCAATGTACTCCATGCAGGATTGAATATACCGCAAAATTAAGAAATAGAGACGAGACCAAGTCTTCACGCGTCGGGTATTGAAAACCGAAAAAGTATTGACAACAAATTCCTCCAAAACACCAAGTTCGCGACCAGCACCCTCTACATCAACAAGAAGGTTCCTGAGTTTTTGCAGATGTTCAGTCCACTCTGCAAAAACTGTCCCACGGACAACTTCAGAAGGAGCGGAAGGCTGTTCACGCACAACCTCACTCATCGCAACGTGGCAAGTGAGAAATGGACGTGCCACCCCCGCGGATAGAGAGTACCCATAATTGTGAGGGATGGACCGAAAAAAAATGTGAAAAAACATGTCGCCGTTTATGTCCGGCAGTTATTGGAAATACTTTGTGATAGATTCAAGACCATGCGCTCTCTTCGCTTAGATGATATTACGCTTCGAGTGGTCATCTATATTCTTCAGTGCTTCTTCATTCTCGATGTCAAACGTGATCACGATGATTTGTTCGAATTGTACGGACGATTTAGAACTGACTGCACGCGTACGATATTTCAGCTTTTTCGCGCGGTTCGAGTCAATTATACTCCTCCCGAGAAGCAGATTTCCGTGCTTCGTTCCTTGCCACTCTCTCACATTTCAGTCCTGAGATTTGACTTTCGGGGTTGTATTCCAAGTTTCCTGGCACAGTACTTGCGATTTACGAGAGAAATCATTAACCTTGACTTTTCTTATGCTGACCCAGTCCGTTCAGTACCCAAATCCGTTTCCACACTTCTTGCTCTCGCGAGCACTCAAGAGAGCTACCATTCTCTAGTGGTTATGATACGACATTCCTTCGTTCGGTCCTTAACATTGAGTGATCGTGCAGGTCCTTGGAGTTCTCACGATTATGCTGTTCTTCCTCGGATGGAATCTTCATCTCTTACCTATCTTCATTTACACCATCCGTCTCATCGACATCACAGAATTCCGTTAGATATGGGGCAGCTTCCCTTTCTTCGGACATTGCATGTCACAGGTTGGGGAATGACGAATTCATTTCTTCGGTCCCTTTGTTCTCTAAATTCCGTTTGCGAGTTGTCTTTTCGAAATTGTGAATTTCTTTCCTGCAAAGTTGAGATTGTCTTTTGTATGAAATCGTTGACTGATTTGTGGTTGAATGGCACGGATAATTCCTTCATGTCGTCTCGACTTGAAAATGTTCGGAGTTGCCCTTCTAGATTGCGAAATGTTCACCTGAGCGGTGTCAAACAGATCCCTCAGAGATTTCTTCAGTGGTTGTTTTGTTGTTCCACTTTGGAAGTGGTTGACCTGACAGGATGCAGTAACCGCGGGAATTTGAGAAGAGTAATTGCCGACTTATGTTGGAATGTAGAAATATGGTTGACGAAAACAGAAGAGATTACGGTAGAATTTTGTTCCCAGATGAGGGAACAAAAAGGAGTTACTCTGTTAATCAATAATTAAGCGTTTAATTTTAATTTCAATTTCAATTTCAATTTGATGTTTTTTGTCTCTGTCGTGCCGGCTCTCCTTCCACCGCCACCGCGTCCGCGTCTGGTCTCTTTCTCTTGGATCCCGTCCGATAGGAATCAACGATTTCTTTGATAGAATCCTTCACTCTCTTCTTTATGGTCTTTATCTTCACCTTGTCCGTGATGCGCGGGCCCTTGCTCTCCTCAGAGGACCTTTGATTCATCCTCCAGTCGACATAATCGTCAACATAGTGAAAACAGAGGTCTTCTCGATTCTGGAACGTCTCCATCATGACGTACGTTTTATTGCCGAGATTGAACTCTTCCACAATCCCGACCTCTGTTTGTGGTACGGATTGCAAGAAGGTGGACATTTCCTTCTTGACAGAATCGCGTGTCGCTTTCTCTGCGACAAGCGCCTGGCCATTTTTGAACAAAATCTCTATGTCATCGGACTCCCCAGCCCCCTCCCCCTTATTGTGTTCAATGATGACGTCCTTCAACTCATCACCACCAGCCCCCAACTCACTGGTACGGCGCACGCGCATGTGCGGAACTCGTTTGGTGCAGGATTTCGTCTCATCGTCTGAGTTGGAATTGGACATGGAGGAAGTAAAAATTTGGTTGGTTGGGAATTCCGCGACGGAATCAAAAAACGTCACAATGTATTATAGATTCTAATGTTAAGATATTTCCCGAGATCGTAGAAACGCGTGTGTCGTATCTGAAGTTGTCGAGACTGGGACGTAGATCAACTCCTGCACCATTATTCTGTAATTTTAAGAATCTTCGCACTCTACATCTCAAATCTCTGTGGATAGATTGTAATTGCATCAAAGCTATTGCGAAGCTTCCGATCAAGACATTGCGATTGTATAAATGCAATTGCGAGACCTTGATTCATCTATTTCAAATTCTTCATTTGCCAGTCTCTACGATACGGATTGGTAAATGGTGTAGCGTACTTGATATCGAAGATATTGGTAACTATTTACTAGAGGAACGAAAGAATGTTCCTGCTAAAATAGTGTACTTTGATCGAGCCAGACGAGGCGATGTGGATGACAAGATAGCGATGGTTACAGTTATGAAACAAGTGTACACGTCTGTTACGCAGAATGCGCAGCGTGAGGATGTGATTGCGAGCGTGCCGAATGATACTATTTTCGTGTTTCCTCAATAAAGTGAATACGCGCACAGAAGTAAAAATACCGTGGTATTTGTGATAAAAAAAGAAGCTTAAAAATATAAATCCTAAAATCTTTTTTGTCTTCGGTAGAAACGATGAACTACAAAATTATCAATCGCATTGCCTCGTTCCTGTCTCCAGGCGATCGTCTTTATCTACGCCTCGTTTCCACCGAATGGCTTCATGGGGTGTCTGGAAAGGATAAAGGCGATGCGATAATGCCACTTTGTGTCGATGAATTCTACCTCGGGTGGTTTTGCGAAAGAGGAAATCTTCCCGCTCTCCAATTTTGTATTCAGAACGGAGCGAGCTGTACAAGCACAAGTCGATTGTCCTACATGTCTACAGCCGCACGAAATGGGTATCTCTCCATTGTAAAATATTTACATAATCTCGGCGTTGACCCAAAGTTAAAGGATTGGCATGCTATTAGAGGTGCGGCAAAGAGTCACTATGTCGATGTAATTCATTATTTACTCTGCGATAAACCACCGGTTGGTATATTAAGTGCGTGTCTCCAAAGTATATCCTTTTGTGGAGCCTGTCCCATCGCGGGAGTGCTTCTTGACGCGGGAGCAGACGTTCACTGGAACTTTGATTGCGCAATTAAATATGCAGCCGCCCGTAGAGATTACGACTTTGTCAAGCTGATGATCGAAAGGGGCGCCGACCCTAGAGCGGTATTATTTAATAAAGAATTCGATGGAATCAATTTAGTTGTGATGGAAGCGATAAAATCCGAGAAGTATGAAGTTAATCATCAAATACAATCAAGTTGTCCGGAATAATCCGTTCCGGCGTTTGTGATAAAAAAAGAAGCTGAAGAATATAGATCCTCAACCCCTTTTTGGCTTCGGTAGAAACGATGAATTACAAAGTCATCGCCCACATTGCCCCTTTCTTGTCTCCCAACGAGCGTCTCCCACTGCGCCTCGTCTCATCGACATGGATTCGTGGGGTGTCCGGAAATGAAAAAGGCGATCCGGGACTGCCCCTTTGCTCTCACACATCTATCCCTCTTCTGATCCATTGCAGAGAAGGGAATCTGCCGGCTGTCAAGTTTTGCGTAGAAAATGGGGCGAGCCCTTTGTTGGACGATAGAATATCGATCATATTTGAAAATGGAGATGAATCAGACTTCTATCATCCCCTGCACATGGCGGCAGACGCAGGACATCTTAATATTATGAAATATCTCTGCACAGTAGGGTGCGATCTACATGAGTTCGGTGATTGTGCGTTAATGGCGGCTGCGTGTGAAAACCATCCCGCCGTCGTTTTGTATATTCTCCGTGAAAAGGTTCCACAAGCAAGACTGAATTGGTGTCTTATGAATGCGGCTACTAATGGTAATTGTGTTATCGGTGGATTTGCAATTGATTCCGGCGCGGAGGTCAACATGTGTGATGATTACGACGAACGCGCCTACCCGTTTAACCGTGCGGTGGTGGGTCGTCACTATGAATTTGTCAAAATGTTGATTGCAAGAGGATCAAATCCAATCACCACCGACCTTCAATCGTTCAAATGGGCAAAGGATAACTGGATTGACGAAATTGAATTTAGGTCAAATTGATTTGAATATGCAGACAACACTCCAAAAACACGACAATCTTTGATACACCAGAAGAACTTTTGTATACAATTTTTTATTGATCAAGTACGAAATGCGTTCATCTTCCATCAAGCGAACTGAAAGATGTTCATGAGTGAAAAATTTAACATCCTTTCTTCCAAATGAAAGATTTTTCAAAGGTTTTGTCCTTTTAAAAAAAGGACAAAATGACCAAGACCCCTTTCCCATGAGGTCATATGAAAGGAGAAGACATTTCCCTTCCTCTGAGATTCCACAAAACGATTTTTCATCAATATGTATCACAGTCCACGGAGACTCCACCACCGATAACGTTCCCAATCTAAAAGATTCCATTCGAACATCAAAAGTCCAAATACCATTATCTGTACCAAGAGCAATATCATTTTGTCGTCCCCAAGAAACTGACCGAAGATTCGACAAACCATGAGACTTATAGAATGAGCAATAATCAAGTGGAACACGAAAATCAAAAGTAGCAAATCCTTTGTCACATGCACAGCAACAAATATTCGGTGATGGACTCATAGAAACAGAATTCACTGCCCAATAATCATTTCCATCTGTAAAATCTCTGCAAAATAACACTTCCTGTTTCTCAATATCAATCACAATAAACTCTTCATTCTCTGAAACTGATTGTAGCATGGAAGAGCCTTTATCTACACACATCCAACACAAATTACACGTTGTGTTTAATAATCTTGTTGTAAAGTACTCATCGTTCGATCCCGTGAAACCATGTTCTGTTGAAATGATTTGTACAAAACCATCCGATGTTCCAAATACGAGCGTATCTCTATCACTCCAGTAAGTCATTCCAGTCACATCGAATCCTTTTGAAAAAACAGAGGCAAGTCTTCTTTCACAGACATCATACAATACAAAGCCATTTGTTGTATCAACAACAATGTTATTATCACCAACAGATGTCCACAACAATGACTCTGATTCCATGGCAAACTGATTGTAAAAACAAAAACGGTCATTGATTTGATCATTTCTTGACACAGTGAAATCTGTGAATGTGATGCCGTGGGTGGAATTTGAATCCCATGTTTCGCAAGACACAACAATATGTCCAAGGTTTTCAATTTGATTCGGTGATGTGATTTGTCTTTTCGATTCTGGAAAACAGCAGGAACCCATCTTAGGGGGCGTTCTTCAAGTGTAATAGAATTCCATTAGACTAATACAATACAAAATCTATTTTTGTTGTGTCCTATCTCTACTTGTCCTTGATTCACCTCATTTTCAACGCTCGCTTCTCCTCTCTTTTCCGTTTCCCGTTCCGCAGCAGTCTTCGTTTCCAATGCGAATAAAATTGGACATCCATCACTGAATCCAGATGCCTCACAGTGTCTCTAATCATCAAATACAATCAATTCGTCCGGAATAAGTTCCTCTCGTGTCTTCAGATCTTTGCATCTCTTCTTCCTGATATTCATGATTTTCTCTTTTCGCATCTTCCTGATATTCATGATATTCCTGATATTCATCATCTCAACCATCACTTCCTCGCCCTCTTCCTCTAACTTTACCTTATACCAACAGTGCCGGCATAGCGTTTCGTAGACATCCATTCCGCCATATGACTCATTCGTGTCAACACCATCGAATGCGTTCTTTTTCTTCGGGCGCGAGTGCTTCCCCTCCTGCGACCCGCACTTAGAGCAGACCCCCAGGTTCCCGTTGTTCTCAGAACCGAGCACGACCCTGATGATGGCCTCGTTGAAGAAATCCCCGTTCATGTCCTCCACGAGAGCAGACACGATCACGTGCTTGTTGTGTACGTTGGCCATCTCCTCCGTGAAGTCGTAGATATCTTCAAAAAACATCGCGTCGTCGACACCGATTACATCGTAATCTTTGCACGCATTGATCATGCTCATCAAGTCTTCCGTGCGCCTGCAATTCATAGTGGATCCCGAGTGGGAAACCACAGTGTCATCGGACTCGTCGCCGCGCACGTCCCTGTCCTTCTTCAGCAAGATCGTACTCTTGCCCGCGATCGCAAACCTCCTGAGATCCGATTGCATGCGGTTCGACTTTCCCGAGGCCATGGGACCCCAGTATGCGATGACCCGTCCTCGTTGCGTGCTCATTGAAATTATTGTAGCGAACTAGACACTTTTTTTCCCCCGATCTTACAGAAGTAAAAAAAATGCTAGACAATCGGACCTGTGGAAGTGTTACTGCAACGGGAAGGTTGGGTGTATTGGCTGCGTAAAACAGCACATGGCAGTCTGCGAGCTTAGGAGAGAATGATTGCATTACCACGACGTCCCACAATTAAATTATCCATTTTTTTGTATTTCCTCAGTAATTTATCAATTCCGCCTTTTTTCCCCCGATCTTACATAAAAAAATTGATGAGTAAGAGGAAACGAAACGATGCTTGCAAATTTGGTCGTTATTGTCAAAGTGGACATTCCCGTCTCAGAGGGACTTTCCCCCTGGCTATGATGGCGGCGAATCGGTTTCATTCGTATTTTGCATCTCATCACGACGATTATGCAGAGGAGACCGTCGACGATTATGTTTCCTTCTTGGATCCAGATGCTCGTTTTTCTGATTGCTACGTCAGCGACGTGGACGACGACGACGACGACGATGTGAATGTGTGTTCGCTCGACTTTGATCCACTTCCCGAAGAGACCGTACGTAGCCCGGTGTTTCTTCGTGACTATGAGAAGAACAAGAGACGTCGGCGTGGACGCCCTATTGTCGCCTTTCGCCAATCGCGCTCTCTTATCAATGATTCGCTTCCAATGACGCATTCACGACGTCTGGCCATTGCGACGCGCGCCGGACAATGTGATCGCTCTTGGCTGAGCCACAAGAGGCGATCCACGGTGTCGTTGGAGTTGAACGAGTTGTATTATCGTCCCGTGAAGCGTCGGCGGCGCGGGGCTGGTGGTGATGACATGGGACTCAACCTCACACTTTGGCCGTGTCCAACGCGTGGTCCTTCCGCGGAGGCCATAAATTGTCTCTTCGATTGCTTTGCTGCGGACGGTCGTCAATCTGACGCACTGGGCTGCGCGGGGATCCGAAAGTTGCGTCTGGCACTGGACATGGAGGAGTGCTACTCGTTTCGGTTCTTCTTGCTTGTGTACAAGTTCGAGGTGGAGTCTCGCTTCAGTATCACGCGGGCCAAGTTTTGCTACGGTTGTTATTATCTAGGCGTGGATACGTTGCGAGATCTGGATCTGAGATTCCGTGCGATCGAGAGTCGGGCCTACCGGTACGCCCCTTGGGATCGTGTGAAGGAAATCAAGAAGTTTTTCACGTTCTCGTTTCGCTATCAGTTAGATTCACCAAGAAGTCGCACTCTGCACATTTCCGTGGCCACGAACACAATGAACTCCATTATGCGGCCTCTGCAGTCGCCTTTCCTTGGTCCTTTCATTACATTCGTGAGGAAGAGGTATCAGTGGATGACTCTGGACCAATTCAAGATCTTCTTCGACTTCGTAAAGACCGTCAAAGACGACTTTGTCGATTACGACGTTGCTGGGTCATGGCCGACCATGTACGATGAGTTCTACCTCTGGTACAGTGAATCCTATGTCATGGATACTGGTGCCGATGTGTCAGAGATTAAGGTGGGTCCGGACACGCTGGATCATGAGATGATCATGAGTGAGGGAGATCAGGATACAGAGGTCGGTGCGTGATCATTGAAATTGTTGTAGTGAACTAGAGACATGATGAGGGAAGCTTCGTTTTCAAACACTTTGAATTTAGGATAGACTTGGACGAACTTTCACAAAAAACTAGTTCGTAAGATACAGCAGGAGATCGATGGTGGTAGTATTAAAGGATTTACCAGCTTTTAAACAATTTCACCAACGTTTTTGCCCCTGGCCGTGTCGATGGATTGTCATCCCAACACTGTGACAATAAACAATGCAACTCGTGCTCGCGACTCCCTCCATTCACATACGCCAAATTCGGGCGGAAGTCCGAGCACTGCGCCACCTTCAATTCGATGTTCTCGACGTTCTTTCCGTACGGATTAAACATCCCCGTGATGACCGCAAATGCCGTGATCCCGAATGAGAAGATGTCGCACTTTTCATCGTACGATCCCCCTCTCACCACCTCGGGTGCCATGTACGGTGCCGTCCCCGTCCTCATTGTCTTTTCGACGCTTCCGCACGCGACTCTCCCCAACCCAAAATCCGCAAGCTTTGGGACGAGATCCTTGGTCATAAAGACGTTCTCCGGCTTGATGTCTCTGTGGATTATATTTTTTCTGTGAATGCACGCGATCGCCTCCGCAACCTTCGCGAGGAGGTTCATTCGTTCTACAAGAGGGTACTCCCCGTTATCATCGCGCTCCTTCACATAGCGCGTTAGGTCTCCGAGATCGCAATACTCCATGACTAGTCCCACCCTCGGTTTCTTTACCGTGCACCCGTACACGTGAATGATGTACGGGTGACGGATCGACATGATCAGGGATGCCTCGTTTTCAAATGTCTTGAATGCGTCAAAGTTTTTGCAGATAACATCAGTTCTGAAACATTTGTATGCAACCGTCACCGAATGCCACGTTGCCTTGAACACAATTGCGTCTCCTCCTCCTTGCCCGATCTTCTCGGTAACGGACAGTTCGTCGTAGTCGATGCAAAATAGGTCCGCGTTGATTTTGATCTCCGCCTCAATCTTTTCTGGTATCGGGGCACCGTCATCCCCGATCAGATAGGCCAATTCAATCTGGCCTATGCCGTCCAACTCAGTCTTCTTATTTCTCACTGAGATACATAGAATGACCGCCGCCGCGACAATAAATATACCACAGCATAACACACTGAACATACACGCCAATGAAACGGCGACGACAACGAAGTCCATAGTAGTGACCGATGATGATGAGGAGGACCATGTTAGCTGAAGGGTGATGTTGTGACCAGGATCGGAAAGCGATCGAAGCACGATTGTTTTCTTGTGGAGAATGGACGGATCTTTCCCGAGCAAGATGTGCAACGATTCTGAGTAGTTGAGTTCTGGGGACAGAGCGCGGAGAAACACACACCCCGCGCCCGACCCAAACGCGTCTTCGTCCGGAGAAACGTCTATGCAAGGTATATCGACCTGATCGCCATCTAGTGGATGCCCGACAAATGTTACGGCGATCACGCGAGTATCTGCGTTACCAACAGCATTGGCAATGTATTCTTCACACGCAGCGCCAAAATAGGATGACCCCCCATCACACGCGCACACATCGCAGTCCACACATTCTCCGTGTCCACTACAATCATCCACGCAGAATGGGCCTTCCTCGCACAACGACCCCTGATAGCACGAAGAACATACGCACACATCCTCGCGCACGCACGATCCATGCGACCCACACGCTCCATCGTCCCATACGATCGTGCCGTAACAGGAGTACGCGGCGTATTCGCAAAAGAATGGGTTCTCCACGCCACAGTCGCGGTCATTCCACTCGCCATCTCCCGTGTTCCAGAGTTCTACGCAGCGCCCCTCGGAAGATGGCTCGAGGGTTGTCCACGGAGCGTAGGACGTGATTGGTGTGTCGTCGACTACCCACCGCCAATTCCATAGTGCGTTCACGTCGTAGAGGCCGATCCACGCGCTGCCCGTCCCTCCTCCGCCCTTTTCGTTCCATAAAAAGGATGTATCATTCTGATTAAGTACCTTTACGAGGGATGCATCCGCGTGGAATTGCGTGACGCATGCCTCTGCGGCTCCCGTGAAGTTTTTGATGAAGGAAATGTACGCAACACATCGATCATCGTGAACGTGACCCGGAATCCTTGTTTCATCACCATGTGCATAGCACTGTGGCGTCGCCGTAGCAGCAGCGCAGCACGCAAGTAACAGAACAACCAAAAACATGGTGACTTTATTATTTTTGTTGGTTTCGGAAATGATCTTCGATCTCTCTTCTCAAAAAAAAGGAAAGACTTCGACGGAACAACTCCCCCGAAAAATTACCATGGCTGACTTTTTGGAGAGACAAGACCAATTGGATCTGGATAAGGAGAGAGAAGCTGTACGGCGGTTCCAGGCCATAACGGACGCTCGGAAATCCGATGAACGGAAGATTGCGATGAGTGAAGCACTGTCTCTGATGAACAAATGCACGTTTTGTGGCGTGCATCATTGCATTCGTCGTGGATGTGATGAATCGTCCGATATTCGATGCGGTATTAGTCTTGTTGGGGTCACGAATATGACGGTGCCATACATAGTGCCCGGCGACTACGATGAGGAAGTGGTGATGTTCTATTACACCATTGACGGGGAAAGATATCATGAAATCCACGGAAAAAGTTTCCAATGCGAGTCTATTGATGAATACTTGGAGAAAGTTGTCTCCCCGAAGATTTACAGCGTGTGCGATAACTACTTGGAGGGGACCGATTTTTTGTATGAACTTATTGAGCATATTCAAGCCCAACCCACTGAAGAAAAGAGGAGAGGAACCATTCGCATCACCAAAACTATGGTGTATGAGAGGTTCGACCAATTGGAAGCGTCGTATACCCAAAGTTTTATTGAGGACTCGAATGTGACGGTGTCACACATAGCGCCCGAGGACGATGTGGTGGCGCCCCGCTATACCATTGGCGGGGAAATCCACGGAAAGAGTTGTCAATGCGAGTCTATTGATGGATACTTCGAGAAGGTTGTCTCCCCGAAGATTTACAGCGTGTGCGAGAAATACTTGGAGGACAGAGAGATGTTGTGTGAACTTATTGAGCATATTCAAGCCCAACCCACTGAAGAAAAGAGGAGAGGAACCATTCGCATTATCAAACCTATGTTGCGTGAGATGTTCGACCGATTGAAAGCGTCGTATACCCAAGTATTCGAAATAATAGAATAGCTATGCACTCCCCCCTTTCAGAAAACGATCATGGGGGTCACATCAACGCCTCAACATTTCCACGGAGGCACACATTAAAGTCACTGAGACAAATGCGCGCGCGAACGAGGGGGAGTATCCCATCCGTGATCTTCCCGGCGTTGCTATAAGCTCCACCGCAGTAAAAGTTTTGCAGTCTCTCCTCAAAATTATCCCTCGTATTTGTGCCCATGGTCATGTTCATGTCCTTGGCCTTGTCCACATCCATGTCCACATCCATGTCCACATCCATGCCCGGGCAGTAAAACATACCCGGATTGTCCGCTTCCACGCTTGCGTGAAACGGGTTATACTCCTCGGCGGTCACCTCTTGTAGCGGGGTCGTGTCGGTTTGATCATAGGGATTCACTCCGATTGACCGCTGCATCACATACTGGTGAAACGCTTTTGTGGAATCGTTCGTCTTCGCTGCCTCCATCACGTACTCCGTTATCTCTTTCCGCGCTTCCTCAATCCCGCTGATGGTCGACAGACCCAGAATGAGGCACCACCCGTTCTGAAAGATCGTGAACGATCCCTTCTTCCCCTTGATCCTCACTCCGGGGAATGCCTCCGGGGAGAATGAGGAGAATTGGATTGTGTTCCTGTGGATCTCGTCCAGCGTGATCAGTTTTGCCGGGAATTTGTATTTGCAGACGGTGTTGGCTATTTTCATCTCCGTCGACCGGATCAGCTGCGAAATGGGCCGAAATTCCACGCCGGTGCAGCGCCCCGTGTTTTTGTCCGTGATAAAGTAGCGCTCCCGCACCTTTCCGATTTCGCGGACGTACGTGCCGTTGATGAGGCGGGTGCCGAGCGGGGAGAAGGTGCCGACCCCGATAAACTTCCCCGTCTTGTAGAGGAGGCCCGTGGCGTACTCTGTGAGTCGCAACGTCATCGCTGCAAATTTGTAGCGCACGTAGTCCGCGGGGCCGATATTCTTGCAGATGTTGGTCTCGTCAAACTTCCGCTGCATATCCATCACGCACACAACATTCTGCATGCTGGGTGGGATCAGCTCGTCATCGGGAATTACGAAATCGGGGACGTACACCATTTCTGTATCGTCCCGCATGACCGCGTCTCCATCATCGTCTTCCATTGAAAAGAAGGAACGCAAACTAATACATTTTAGGTCGGGTGGATGTGTGAAAGAAGAGGGGGGGGGGAAAAAAAACATGGAAAAGCATGCAGAGAGTATAATCAATGATTGCATGAAGAGTATCCATGAAGATAGCAGCGACGATGGAATTTTCAGGGTGTGCACCTTTTGCAGGGAGATAACGCTCACCAAGTACCGCTGTTCATGGTGCAAGAAAGCCTATTACTGCGACGTTTCATGTCAGACAGGGGATTGGGCGAATCATAGATCTGTGTGTATGCATATTTGCTACGTGTGTAGCACCCTCTTGACAGAACGAGTGGGTTGTTCCGCTTGCAACAAACGTCTCTATTGCAGCACAGCGTGCCAGGCTGAGGATTGGGTGAGGGATCATCGAGCGCATTGTGTAAACCATTAATAATAGTATGTGGAAAATAAAAAACACCGCGACAGAATTTTGCATTGTGTACGGATGGTCCTCTATCTTCTCTTGGTGACGACGGCGGCAATACTACTTGTCACCACAATCACGTTCACTATCTTGTTTATCGTCTGGAAGTATCAAGTTCACTTTTACAGATTATATTGCCCACGAAAGAATGTGTCCTGTCAATACCTCCGTAGTTTGGCAGACGATTACATCACGATCCAGAGTGGACAAAAATCCAACGTCACGCTCTATATTAAAAACGCGCAGGCCCCGAAAGCCGTAATTCTGTACCTTCACGGGAACCGGGCAGACTTCGCCACCGACTACGACTTTATTAAATCGCTCGTGTCGCGCGATTTTACCGTGATTTGCCTAGAATACAGGGGTTACGGGGGAAATTCTGGAATACCCTCAGAATACGGACTAAAGAGCGACGCAGCCAAGGCAATTCGCGTCATAAAGAATGACGATCATTACGAGAATCTTCCCTTGGTCATCTGTGGCATGTCCATCGGCGCCGCGCTCACGTTCCACATGATGGAACACGGAGGCGATTGTCTCAAGGGCGTGATCATCATCAATTGTTTTACAACACTCAAGCAAATTTCTGGATGGAAACTCTACCGAAGGTTCAGGTGGCTGACTCTCTTTCTCAACGAAAAGTGGGACAACATGTACCACATGATGCAGTACGGAAAGAAATACCCGGCTCTGTTCATTTCATCAACCGGAGACAACCTCATTCCACCGTGTATGATGGGATATATGTACAATCTGTACCCATGCTTGTTAAAGTACTACTACCCAATACCTGGAGGACACAACAGCTTCTTCAAGAAATCAATAAGGAAAGAAATTATTGACCGAATAAGTTCGTTCGTGAAGGAAGTGTCCTTGTGT
>SDBT01002528.1_pt1 | contig 32235 bp, 13 predicted proteins | sample 2277101 | NCBI WGS metagenome assembly SDBT01 (sample SAMN10404973, study PRJNA504765) | marine sediment metagenome | isolation source: marine sediment core GS10_PC15, 103 cmbsf | place: Arctic Ocean: Southern Knipovich Ridge | collected 2010 | reverse complement strand
CCAGACAGTGAATTTTGCTTTGCCGTCCTGGAGATATTCCCAACGCCATTTCGGGCTTTCGTCTTCGTTGTAATACGTTTCGGCGCCTACCTTGTCACCGGCCTTGTATAGTGCCTGCCATTGCTTCTTACCGTTGGGATAGTACCAGACCTCATCACCCTCGAGCAAATATCGACCGTCGCTACCGATGCCGGCTGACCATTTTGCTTTGGCCTTGCCGTTCCGATAGGTCTCTTCGTATTTTCTGACAGTACCCAACATCATTTCAACTTCCCCGAGAGGCGTGTTCTGGTCTTGCGAGTCGGCCAGTATCCACGCTTCGTTTAGTTCTATATGCAGATCCGGATTGGTTCGTGATGTCACTATGTGAATAATACCGTTAGCCGCCTGGTCCGCGCCGACGTAACCGACTGTATTTACCGCGACAGGTTGTCCTTTATCGTCGAGTGTCTGGGCGCCGATAAGTTTTCTGACTCGCCATGTGTCACCCTCGTCATCACTAAGGCATACATAACCGCCCGACCCGGAAAAACCGAAGATGTTCGGATCGTGTGTGGTACCGAAGTTGCTGATATAAAGCAATCTGCCGCTGTCGAGTTTTATCAGAATAGGATTGTCACCACCACCCTGTGCGGGCATGGCTGAGCGACTCACCGTCCACGTCTTACCCGAGTCAGTGCTGACATTCTTGGGACAAAAACCGTCGATGCTCCTGTTACGGGTTCCGTATGCAAGAATAGTATCGTCATCGAGCATTGCGAATGTACCATGCAGGCCAAGTACTCTACCGCCGGCGTCGAACCAGGTTCGACCGTTATTTTTTGTCGCCCAGAGTCCCGACGTCGAACCCCAACCGTCAAAAGCAACAAACAAAGTCCCGTCCGATGACCTGAACGAAGAATTAATGGGCTGTCTTCTTCCATAACCACCCGGCCACGAATCGAAAACCGGGAACTGAATCGGAGCCCATGTCGCCCCGTTGTCCGTCGAGTTGGTCCACCGGAACGGATAGGCAGCTGTCATGTGGTACCCCCCCCAGCCGAGCCAGATCTTTCCGCCGTCAACAAATATGAATGGGCTTGCATCGTTGCCGTCGAGAAAGTCAGGCCACGGACTCGGTATGTCCCAATGGTTGCTTCCGTAACGCAATCGAACCAGCAGGATACTCATATCCGGGTCACTTTCGATAAAACCGTTGTAGTAACACGCAATCAGATCACCGTTGTCACAAACAATTAGTGCACCATTATGCTGATTCGTACCCAAACCCGGAGGCAGACCTATCTTCCATCCGACGTTGACCATCTTCTCTTGTGCAAGACCGAGCAAAACCCGCCGCGTCCTGTAATAAGGTTTACTCATATCCGGCCCCTGCTTGAGGGATGGATTCTTCTGCTTGACACACCGTTGTACAAACGGCGGCTCGAATTGGCTCGGCTCAGTTTCTGGCATAGCCCCCTGAACAACGCGAAAACCGATATGATGCCAGCCGCCTACCAAACCTTTAGCTCGGTAAGGCGAGCTCAATTGCGGACCTGGCGGTAGCGGTGGATTTATTGGTTTCATCTGCAATGCCTGGTATTCCTTAGGTGGTGGAGCAAAAGCCGGTGCAATTGCCCCCCTGTTCGCCGAGCGATAAAAGAACGGATGAATTCCCCTGGGCCACGGACCAATATCACGTCCGTAATAAAAGCTGTTGGTTTTAGCATCGACATGATCGAGTCCTCCGCCGCGAACGACCTTTACAAAACCCTTTGAAGGGCCAACCGGATCGGTCTGATCTTTGACAGAATACAGATCGTGCCAGTCGTAACACCATTCGAGAACACCCGTGTGCATATTCTTTACGCCCCAGGCATTGGCCGTTTCATGCTCCGGCTGGGTATTTCCGGATGAAAATGGAGTATCAGTTCCCGCGCGGCAGACATATTCCCACTCCGCCTCGGTGCACAGACGATACGGTTTGCCCAGATTAACGCTGAGCCATTTGCAGAATTCGACCGCATCGTTCCAGCTTATGCCGCAGGCGTACGGATCGTGGTCCATCTTTGCCTTGAATCCGGGCCAAGACGACTTGAATTTCTTGTACTGCTCGACAGTTATCTCGGTCTCGCTGATATAGAATGGCTTGCTGATGGTAACTTTATGACGCGGCGACTCGTCGAAATCGCCGTTTTTGAGATAAGGCCTCAATGCCACGTCTTTAGGCAGCGGCTTGTCTTCAACTCCCATCACGAACGATCCGGGCTCTATACGGATCATCTTCATACCGATTGAATTCGTAAAAGTCTTCGGTTCCTGGCCGAAAGATTGCCCTTGGCCAAGGCTGACAAGCACGAGAATAGCCGGGACGATTGTTTTATAGCTCATTATTATCCTCCAAATGAATTATTGTTTTTCGAGCATTAAGTTGTACAAAGGTTTAGTTAGGGCAATTTTAGCGAAATTGGGGCAATTCGCAAGTCTTTGCCTGTGGAATGGGAAAATTGGAAAATAAAGGCATGCCCGGCGACGCATATTATCAATGCGCCGCCGGATTAAATCATAGTGTTTCTTTTATGCCACCGCGACGGTTGAGCGGAATGCTTCAATGGCCGCGACAATCAAAACAGCGATCAGCATGGCTCCAATGCCCAGAAACAGGAACGTTACGACAAAAATAATTAGTTGAGATTGATTTCGTCAATTTTTATTGATCTGACAGTTCCTCCCACCGCTCTATGATCCGGCCAGGTATTTTTATTTGAACAGATGAAGAAGAAGCTCGTTCGAGAGATTCATAGTATAGATGCTGTTGGCATCTTTGGTGCTGGTTATTTCGTAGGGGATTTCTTCGCGCAAATTGTCGGTGCTCGAATCATTGTCCGCGTCATACTCGACGACGAATTGCCCTTTGGCGTCTGGGGCAAGCTCGAATATGGCGATGCCGTTTTCATCGGTGTTGCTGGTCTGCTGGCCGTATTGATCGCAGGCGTTTATCGGTACGCCTTCGACCGCTTGTTCGGTGGAATTCAGAACCACGACGAACATTGGAACCGGCCGCAGGATTTGATGACGACCGAGATCAAGGATCTGGCCCTGCTCAAGATTGACATTCCTGGCAACGGTAAGAGACGCCCAGTTCTTTTCAGCATCGCTGTAAAGGGGGCGCAACTGCAACGTGAGGTTCAGCCCCGCCGGCACGGGGAAAAATGTCTGCTGATTGAGGTTAACGATGAGATTAATGCGGATAGCATCCCGACCAGCCCGAAAATCTTCGGCCCAGTCGGGATTGTTTTTCTTATCGATGATGTACTGGGGCCAGACCTTCGGACGGTATCGATCATAAGAGCCCTTGGCCCAGGTCTGAACGCGAATCTTAGCGGCACCGAACAGTTTTACCTGCGGGATCTTTATCCAATTGTTGGCTTCGGATTCAAAGCCATCAACGTTAATAATTACCGCCAGATAGTCTTTCGCGAAAACAATGAGTTTATGATAATCGTCTCCAGCCCCGGGAGTTATCTCGAACCAGCCGTTAGCATCGGTCGGAGCGATTTGAGTAAAAGAATAGCACGAGTCCACAATTCTCCAAGCCTCGCTGAATTCTTTATCGAAACGTGATATGGCTCTTTCAATGGTGTTAAGCTTCTGCCATTCGGCGTCTATAAGCATTGACAGATTCCTGCCACCGTTTCCGTACATATCTATGACGAATGCTTTTTCAACGGGCTGACCTGTAATACCGTTGACTATCTGGCCGTAGTACTTTTTAGGTATGATCTTAAACACTAACTGCTCTGGGCTTTCGGAGGTGACTTCGATCGGCTCAAAAAACTCGATTGGCTCAAAAGGAGGGTCCGTCTCGAGAGGCATTCTTGCCTCATACCTGCCGAGGGGGAAAAGACCGCCCTCTATAAAGTCGTTATATCTCAAAGACAGCCCGCTTTTTTTGTTGAGGCTTTTGACACGAATAATGATCCGGCGCAGCAGGTCATCATCTTCAATCGGACCGTTGGCATCCTCGAAGACGAACGTATGTAAATATCCCGGTCGTTCGAGGGTGATGATCGTTTCCTGACCGTTAAGTATCCTGCCACTGAAAGGCAAAAGGCCGAGGTTTTTCGGGGGTCTTATCGAAATCTTATACTCGCTCTTTGGCGGGATGAGCCATCCTATTTTGAGGGAGTTTTCATCGGGAGGAAGATATATCCGAAAGCGGCCTTTTGCATCGGTGATGACGCCGAAGTTCTGACCGCTAACAACATCGATTCGTTTGCCCCCCAGGGGATAGAAACAGCTCGATCTAACATGCAACCCGGGGAGAGGATTCTTTTGTTCGTCGAGTACTAAGCCCCAGACGGATCGCTGGTCAGCTTCGCTACCGGCTGGAACTACGGGAATTAAAACACTCCGCACCGGCTCTTTCCATATATCCGGACGGGCAACAACGACGCTTTGGCCGTAATCGGGGTGCTCGACCACAAAATGGAGGGGACTGCTGTCAAAGCCATAGCTCATTTTGCCTATGCGGATTGTGACTCTGGCCGTGCCTTCGCAGAAGGGCAGCACAGCAAGCCCGTCTTTATCCGTATCGGTCCTGCCGATCCAGATGGTACGTTCATCATAATACCCCATGTATATCTGCACCTGGGCATTTGGGACAGGATCGCCCAGGGCGTCGAGAAACGTCCATTGGAAATCCTGCTGATTATGCGGCACGACTTTCAGGGGCAAGGTGTACTTAAGACCCTTGGCGTAATCCCAGCCGTAGATTCGCAGGCCCAACACCTTCTTGATAAGGTCGTCATTTTGGTCCTGACCAAAAACTGCGACAAATGCAGAGTTGTTATTGACGTCTGCGAAATCGAAAGTTGCAACTCCTTTTTTGACCGTGACGGACATCTTCCTGTATGTGGCGGGTTCTGTTTGCCAATCCTCATATATCCGAACGACAACCGTCCTGCCTTGAAGTTCGTCTTCTCTTACCGGCAGGTGGAATACCGGTCCTTCCCACGGATTGTAGGAACACGAATCCTTGCCCACCTGCTGCTTGACCAGCGGGTCTTTCTGGAGCGAAGTTGGAACTCCAATTCTATAGGAACCAGCAAGATCATCTTCGCTTAGCCGGAAGGTTCCGTCTTTGATCCGGATTGTTTTGTTCTCGGTACTGACGCCACCCTGGGGCTTCTTTCGAGATATCCGGACAACAACTTCTCTGCCGTCAAATTCCGACAGGGCATCGTAGCCAGCGGCGAACATAGAAGAGTCGAAGAGTCCGCCGGCAATAATCACCAGTGTCACAAACAGAGTTGTCCGCATACTACTGGTCATAATATATCCTTGCATCTTTCACCCATTGGGTTCTCCAAATCAAAACAGGCAAAACTGGCTTGAACGGTCCCAATAGGCTTTATACTATCAATATCTTACTGTTTTTCAAGGATTAATTTGGGAAAACCGGATTTATGCAATGGCGACGGCACAGCGGCGTGCTTCAATGGCTGCGATAACCAAAACAGCGATCAGTAAGGCTGCAAAGCCCAAAAGCAGGAGCGTTAGGATAAGAATACTCAGATAGACAAAGCCCCTCTTTTTGGAAATGGACAGTCTTGGACCGGATTTGGGCCAGAGTTTGATACCGCCAAGCAGCAGTGCCAGTGCTACCAGGACCGCGGCGGTACCGTAAAGGGAATAGAGTGTTCTCGTGGGCACCGCCCAGATGGTCAGTTCCAAGTCTCCGGCGGGCCTTTTAAAATCCAAGCGAATCTGACCCTGAGGAAGACTAACAGGCAATGAGTACGTCCCCTTGGCAACGTAAGCATCCATTTGCTCTGAAGTGGCTTTTTCACCTTCGGCTAACATATCTCCTCTTGTTGTCTGGACATCAAGCGCTAGCGCCCGTACCAGCCCGCTTGATTGCTCAAAATCATCTACAGTTATAGTTAAGCTCCTTTTTCCAGCGGTGTCCCTTCTAAATAAGCTACCCTTTAGCGGAATATCACCCAGTACCGGCACTCTCTCGGAACTGCCTCTGCCTCCTCTTATTCGCCTTCTTAAGATCGTCTTCATATCGCCAGCGGGTGAAGACGAAGGAACTGCTACCCTCTTGCCTGCAATAGATGCCTGTTCCAGGCCTTTCTTGCTCTGGAAAGCTCGACCGGCCCGATTGTCTCGCAACTGAACAAGTGAATTCCTCAACTGTATCTGTTTCTCGTTTATATAGCGAACGTTTTGGCCCGAAACGTTGGTAATTACCTCGCTGATTTCCATCTGCGGGGCCTGAACTGCTCCGCTAATATCTCCATTTATAATAACCATGTTTTCACCTTCATGAATTTCGCTTCCGAGGTCTTGTTCAGTTTGTATTTGCATGCGATCCACGTTACCGACATATAGTCCACCTCCATCACGAGGCCCCAAATTGCTGGTCCACAACTGCTTTTCATGTTCCGATTGATCTAATTGTTCCTGAAGGTTCTGCATCTGGCGGTCTTCGTTTGAAGCAACGAATTCGGGCTTTTCAAAAATGATGGTATTTCTAACTGTCTCGGCAACACCGCCGTTTGACGCAGCAGAATTGAGCCACACATTCATGTTGTTGTCAGACTGGAACTGCTGCATACCGACCATGGCGGTATTATCACTGATGGTGCAATTCAAAATGGTTGTTTGCTCCTGGAGTTTCGAGCTAAGACGTTCGTAGTCTTCGTCGCTTACTTCTCTGCGGTTGGTTTCAAGATATTGCTGTACACCTCTGATCTCTCTATTTAGTTTCGTGTTGAATGAGTCCCAGTTCTGCTGCGTAACATATTCTCTCTGTGTGGAAGAGCCAGCCACCTCGCGATAGGTTTTATCCAGTCGTCTTTGCTGCTCGAGTTTTGCATCGATAGTTAGACTGAGCATTTCCACTTTTCCGGCGACTACGGACATGTTGCTTTTCCGGCGGCTGACAAAGTATCGATATCCATCGGGCAGTCGTAGCGACCACACACTCTGGACGACGTTAGGATCGACGATCCTTATGGCTGGAGGTTTGAGTTTCGTCAAACCGTTGAGCGGGTTGAGAAGCGGTTTATCGGAATCGTCGGCAAGGTACAACTCAACGTCGTAGGGAAGCCCACCCGGTGAGGTCTGGACCAGTGGGATCAACACCTCTCCTTCCTGCGAATCAGGCTCGACTACCGGTTTGACCGCCTGCGAGGCGACAGTAGCGCTCCAGAGCCGAAGGCCGGGAGGAATTTCGAGTTTGAGGAACTGCTTACTGCGATTCTGCAGCGCCAGCTTGACTTCATAGCGGCATCGGCCGCTGCGATCGATAACGGTGGTAATGCTCATTAGATCCACGAGGGCCTGGATGCGGGTGGCCGGCTTTGCTGGCTTGAAATTAAGATTTAAAGACCAGTCTTTATTGAATGATTGATAGACGAACTGCAACGAGCTTCTCATCGCCTCGGGGATAAGTTCTCGCTGCCTGCTGACCGGAAGTTCAGAGAGATTGCTCTGGTCTTTTATAGTTATCTCGTGCCTGGAGATATTCTGGATGGCAACGATTGCTTCATAACGATCATCCGCGATTGTCTCAATATGGGGTAACGGAAGTTGCTTTGTAGCCGAATCAATCGGAAGTGCGAAATTAACGGTGACATCGAGTATTCCGGTAAGCTCGTTGTTGAGCGTCAAGTCCCAGGTCACCTGATCGTTTTGGGGCTCAGACTGTACGACGCTCCTGGCCGCCGGTGACATAACGGCAACCTTCGGGGCATATTCGGCGGGCATACTAAAGCTGATATGGTCTATTGGTGAACCCGACACATTGTAGCGAAGCCTGTAGGTGTAGTTAGCGGAGGTGCTTCTTATGACAAGACCCACAAAAGTCTCTGTTTCTATGCGCGTAAGCTGCTGTCGGATACTCAGCAACAGTGATATATCCGATACTTCGTATCGATATGCAAACTGGACCCGACGTATTTGTTTTCTGTCGAGCCAGTTTCTCAGAGTGCGAGGGACAATAGACTTGAGATTCTTACTGTCAACTGTCTGGGCATCGAGTGAGGTGGCAACCTGGACCGCAATTCTGCCCTGCTGTTTATCGAGCGGATTATCATCGGAATCAATAGCCGTAATCTTTGGCAACTCGAAATTCTCAAGCTCGTCTTTTGCAAGCGCCTCGGTGTCACCATGCATCAGGACAAGGGCCATCGTAGTATTTTTCTGGGCGGTACTGAATTTTACATGCAGAAATCTTCCCTTGTCCGTTGAGCGTTCGTGGAAGTTCTCGACGGCGGCCCCTACGACACTTAGCAGTTCATATCCTTTCGGCAAAGTGAAATCGGCCCCGAAAAGCTGTCCCTTTTCGGCGGTGACAGTCGCTTCGACGAGAAGTTGAATGCGGTCGGGGGCGATGCGGATTAGCTGGTTGATATCGGCTTTGGCGATGGCGACAATTCGTGAAAGCTGCACATTCAGGGAAAACGGTCTGTATGGCCAGTAGTACTTTGCAACGGGGCGCGTGCTGGCAGCATGGGTATCTCTGCGACGTGTTTTGAGACTGGCTCTTCGCCCCCCTGAAACCTGCGTTACTTTTACGTCCATTCCACCGGCCGCGTGCAGCGTGACATTTCCACTTTCGCGCGCCACGTCACCGGCTCGAACCAGAAGCAGTGGCTGCGATTTATCGAAATCAGGTCGCCGAAGCCATCTGGCGGTTACGTTGTACTGTTTTTTGGCACCGCGATGGAGTCGTATTTCTATTACCTTGAACTTTTCGCCGTCGATAGTCTTTTCGCCCGTCTCACGGTGGTCTCTCAGATTGGTTCCCTGCAAATCGGTCAGCGTAGCATCGTCAGGCAGATACAGAACGAATCTATCATACTCTCCCGCCGAGTAGTTGTAAGATATTTTAGTAACGCCGAGGATAGACCAGTGATAAGCGTATATATCATGGTTCGTTTCAGCCGAAAGGGTTCTATCGGCAGCACCACCACCAGCCTTGGGACGCCATTGAAGTTTAATCTCCCTGGTCATACCTAATGGCAGAGTCCATCGGATTTTACCCTCGATGACGCTACTCGATAGAGCACCTTCGACGCCATCGGCTTCGAGTTCGAGGTCCTCTTGTGGTAATGTAACATTCATAACCGCAGCTGGCAAAGGAGGGACATTGAAGTTGATATTACCCCTTCTTCCGAAGTACCGTGGAGTGCTAACGGCGTTAAGTTTCATTTCACCCGACGTACCGCCGGGCAGCATTATAACATTTCCAGAGTTCCTGGCCTTATCGCTTGCATTAGCGCCCGCGATGGGGACACCCTGCCATCTGGCAGGCTCACCGTCGATGGTTATACCGGTCACAGCCAGGTTCTTTACCGGTAGTGCCAACACAACCCAGTCACTACCGTAAGTTTTGACATCTGCGGTAAGAGTCAGTTTCAACTGGCCTTTATCCGCATCAACGATTACATCGTATCGAACATTAGCAAGAGAGATTTCGGCGCCCGGTCCGAGACTGTCGATGGGGTCTTCCGGATGGGCACGATTCCATAATGCGACAAAACGCGAGTACGGGACAAGCACCTTCTTTGACTTATCGGCCTTGTCAGGATCGCCCTCATACGGCACGATCAAGGGTGGCAGTTCCAAACCGCTGATGTCCTCGATTTTGCCAATCCTGCGAGCGTATGCGCGCTGCGATCCCTGCTGAGATGGTTCCACAGCACTTGCTGTTTCGGTCAAACCCCCGAGAACTATCAGGCCAATAAGAACAAGGACAGTAGTAACAGTCCGTGAGCCAAGAGGTCTTGCCAATCGCAGCTTAGGTCCCAGCCAGATCAACAGTGACGCAAAAATATAAATCGGTACCAAACAAAGACCCCCGAAGAATGCCCCATTTGCAAAATATGTCGTCCCCGGCCACCATATCCCAAGCAGCGAGGAAACGGCAAGAATAACAACCAGCAGGACCGCTTTATTTTTCCCAGGCAGCAGTATGTATCGCAAACCGGTAATTATCACTAGAATGAATCCTATTATCTGCCAGCTATAATTTCGAGACTGGCGACCAAGTCCTATGATGAGCTTGGCAACACCCAGACCGGTAAAAGTTGTGACAGGTCCGGCACCGGGAGCTGCTACCAGATCAACCGGCAATGTGTGACGTCCTTCGGCGGTTATGGTAACGCCCGCGGCCCTTCGCCTGGCTAATGCTCCTCTCCTGCTGCCGAGCTTTCCTGATGGCCCACCCATTGGGGCATCCGTATCAATCAAAGTGTTAAATTTCACTCCTCTATACACATCTTCTTTGGCCTTGCCATCTTTCCTGATTTCATGAGTTTCTGCATCTACGTCAGCATCAATTCTCGTGGTAAAAGTACGACCAAGCTTATCAAAGGACTGCATCTGCTCACCAGCACTACCCAGATTTTGAGGTGTTCCCACAAAGCGAGCACTTCGCGGTCGAGCCGGTTTTGAGGAACCGCCACCAAACTGGTCAGCGTATTGAGTTCCACCTGATAAGGAGATGCCTCTACCTGCTGCTGAACCACGACGCTTGTGAAAACCGAAGAACGTAAGGATTGATCCTGCGCAGGCGTTATTCGCGATTAAGTCGTATGTCCGGATGCAGGCGGGGATGGGGCGAGGAAGATTGCCTGCGAGTAGTTTGGTTTGCTGGCTTGTCACTCTATAAGCCGGCGGCGGAATAACGTTCCACCGCAATTTATTGATTTCGACACCTGGTATCTCGATGCCGCCGAGTTCGAGGTTCTCCAGATCGGCACCCGTGGGTTGATAGCTATAGATGATTCTAATCGGAATGGGTTTTCTCGAACGCCCGATTGAGACTTCGTAGTCACCGCTTGTATTACGCTGCGGCTTTGCCTGCCGGCCTTTTACCTTCAGCGACCACAGATCGGCACCTTCGGGCAGTCTAAAGGTAAGAAACTGCCTTCCCGCATTTGCAACCCGTAAATACGCCTCGGTCCGCTGGCCCCCGAGAACGTCTATATATGTCGAGAGACTGACTCTCGTAGCAAGAGCCGAGGGTAGTGCGTAGTTTTCGTGAATGGCCGTCTTAAGCATAAGGGCAACTTGCGAACCGTTCGGTGCCGTTGCTGCCGGAAGTTCGTACGCCGCGAGGATTCGACTTGCCGAAGCCGGAAGAGCAGGAAGATCTATAGCATCTATTTCCTTGACAAAAAGTGCGTCCGATTCCAAAGCGAGTTCCTCGTTGGCCTGTAACGCGAGTTGTTCATTTATCTGTCCAAGACAGACAGGCCTGATCAGTGGAACGGCGAATTCTTTCACACCGAGAGGTTTTTCGTAATGCACCGATATCGGCACCAAACCCGAAGCAGGCTGATCGAGATTGAGTTGCCAGAGATTATATCGCTGCGAAATCTCGATTGATAACGCAAAGGTCTTCTCGTTGGGAGCAACTATGTTTTGGGAAGTCAGACGAAGTTTGCTCGAACTGATTTTAATGTTCTCACCGAGAGACTTATCTCCAAGAAGATAAAGCTTTCTTGTCGAGGCGCGGCTGACGGTGTAGTCTATCTTCCAGTCACCGGTAATACTTCTTGGTTCTACCGAAAGAAGCCCTATGGATTCAGCGGATATTCGAGGCTTTCGACGGGAGATATCAAGTTCGATCCGTCCGTCTGCCGCAACTTTATAGCTGTAGGCATGCTGGACGTTTGACGGAAGATTCAGAGATGGAATTCTCCCTGCCGGAACCTTTATGAAACCATCCGGTGCACTTGCAATTTTGGCATCGAGATCGTCAACTGCAGAGACCGAGACATGTCCGGTAACGACTTTCGATACAGAACGGATCAGAGGCACAGTTATCGACCTGTTCGGTGCGTCACCGGGCCAGTGCCAGTTTGCAGGGACATGCTGAAGGACTACATTTATATTTGCCAGTTGTTCAGGCATAACCGGCTTGGCCAGATCAATTCTCAGCAGGCGACCGATGTCGGTATCTTCGAGATGGTACTCGAAGCCTTCGGTGCTGTTGTTGACAAGCACATCCTTGACATGCCAGTTCGCCAGCAGTTCGCTCAACTCGAATGATATATCGAAAAGTTCGCGGTCGATAGCGGTCACTTCAAAACTGCCGGTAAGTGTCACCTGTTCCGGCGAGACGCGTATCTTCTGCTGCTCCTTGACGGATCTGCGAAGAGCGAGAGTATCGATTTCCAGGTCCACGTCCCAGTCCGAACCCCAGTGAAAATAGAGTCTTCCTGTCGGAGTACTAACAATCCCCGCAACCGATGCGGTGGCTGGGTTTTCGCGCCGGGCGAAAGAGAGTTTTTCCGACTTTACCCTCAACTCTTCGTCGGTATTTACCAGTAGATGTCCTCTCTGGAATTGGGCATCTACAAGCAATAGCCTCGGCGCTTTCCAGGATTTACCTGCATGAGCAGCTTCGGCAGTAAGATGCAATGGGATGGTCCCGATCTTGGCCGAGCGAAGGTGAATAACAAGAGTTTTTTCCGAGTCGACGGTTTGCGGATCTTCTACCTCTACCGACCACTTGACCAGACTCGGACAGGTAACCTCTGTAACGGTCCATTCTACCGGTAGCGTAAAACGCAACTGGCGGACACTGCGTCGCAATAATTGAACCGTGTACAGGCAACTCATTACCTGATGGGACCTGGTCAGGATGATAGTATTCGCCGCTTCACCGATAAGAATCGCGTCATCGTCAAGCCGGCGCCCGTTACCCATTAGAACCACGGTCAGTGTACGCCTTGAACCTATTGTCAGAACAGTGTTAGTGCGGTCGGCTTGCTTGTCATAGGTTGATTTTGACGCGGGAACCGTCGAGTGGATTTCGAGGTCACCTTCTGCGCTAAGTTTGATTTGCCCCGCTACGCAAGCAGGTAAAGACAAACCAAACTGCATTCCACCGCTTGAAAGCTCGCTAAGTTTAGCCGTACCTTCGACAGTCACTTGATAAGTTCCCTTAGCCGTTAGTATGAGTACCAGTCTGCCCCGCTTGTCATAGCCTAATGGCGCGGCTTTGGAGTTCATCAGGATACTTCTCAGACCGATATTGCCGAATTCCAAAGGTACCGCAACGGGACTATCGCTAAGAGAGACAACCTGCAGTTGACCGCTAAGCCGAACCTGTTCGTTCGAGACAAGCCCCTCGTATTCGGCTGTCAGAACCTGTCCTAGTCGGCGGGTATCTGCCTGATCTGCGTTTGCCCTGGCAAGTTTAAGCAGAGCATTGAATTCGGCGCGGTCCATCAGCATAGCCTTGTCGTCCGCGTCAATCAGTTGGGGCAGGTCTCCGAATGGAACATAAATATCCGGACCGGTATAATCGAGTAACTCGTCGGCCAATGAAAGCGCCGGGCTTGTACAAATAAACAAACTAATTACAAGCCCCAAAGTCACTATCGATGCTCGAATATCACGGCTCTTAGACAGTAGAGTCAAGCTTTTCATAATTTACTCCTTGTCCTTTTTATTGTTCTGCTGAGGCTCTGCTTTGCTGGATTCCTGTGAGGTTTGATCTTTGGCTTGTTTCGTCGAAGCCAGTGCCTTGCGTATCCCGGGCAATCTTAGGAAAAGCCACTGAGCTATCCACAACACTGCTACAAGCATTACGGCGAAGCTGCCGATATCGATCAGATGACCGACGAACATTGGCGAAGACAGATGCAACAACCCCCCAATTAAACCTATAACCAGCATTATCAGTACCCGTTGGAATCCATTAAGTTTGAGCATCAGGGCACCTGCCGCAATGATTAGCAACCAAACGATGACGGCAAACACTTCCTGACCGAGGATTAGCACTGACAACTCGCCAGGCTGACCCTGACGCAGAAAAGCAAATACTTTGCCCTGACCGGACAGTTTAAATGCCACTGGCTTCTGCATCCGTCTCTGCATCCGTGAGAGCATATTGTTCGCCTGGCCATGAGAAAGTTTTGAGAAAGTTTTGCTGTGTTTAAGCAACAGGTAATCACTCGGAATCCAAAGCCGCCAGAGCGTTTGCTGGACAGGTATTCCCTCGTCAAGCATCGGAGCGGCCAGTTGCGAAGCCTTCGCATCCTCGAGACCGTAAGAAATTTCCAGAACATGTTTTGTTACCTGCCCGGCTGAAGGAGGCAGACGAACAATTCGCTCATACTGATTCTCGCTTAACTCGATGGGAACTTCTTTACCATTAAGCAATACCGCTGTTAATTTTGCTTTGGGCGGAAGAACTATAGGCAACCGGTCACCCTTGCCCGTTTTGAGTAAATACGTTGCGTAAGTGTTGAGTATTCCATCTGAGGTCAATATCTGTTCTATCACCGCACCTGTGACAATCGTAGTAAATACCTTTGCCTCCTTCTGAGTAACTACCGGAAACGATAGCTCATAACCGGGTGTATTATACTTAAATGCAAGTGACGCAATACTCCGATGCGTCCGTTGAGGTAAATCCAAAGCACTACCAGGATCAGCCGCGATTAGGTTCTTTATTTTAGGCTCGCCGATAGCAAACGTATCGGCTTTGGCGATAGCTATGTAACCGCTTTGATCGGAGAGTTTACCCGCCGCAAGAATCGGTCCGACTTTAACCGTGGTCGACTGTTGCGCTTCTCCTGCTTGGAAGGAACGCCTGGTTTTTACTCTTAACCTGTAATTACCGGTTACCTTCGACTGCAGAACTACTTTATAGTAAACCCAGTTGGGTTCGGATACTTCGGACGGTTGCTCGATTTCATCGGCAGGAAGGGCATCGATACGCGGTTTCTCCTTGATGTCGTTTCCTGTTATTTGCAGAGCGGCATCGGCGAGTTCCTCCGATACTTTCAGATAGAACGTGTCCACCGGTGCATATCGGATTCGATAATCAATTAACGCCTCTTGATCAATTGAGCCCCTTTGAATATTTACAAGTCGATGAACGACGGCGGATATCTGCGGGGGCTTTTCAGCTATGCTCAAAGTAACTCCAGCAGCCTCCTTACGATCTATCGCACGAAACTCAAATGCCATAGCCGCCGATAGAGATGGTATCGAGGTAAATATTGAGGCCTGTTTTAACGCAATTGACTGAAACTGGGAAAGCTTCTTGACTTCGGCGCGAAGATGCTCGGGCAGCAATACTATTAATTGGCCTTGATAAAGTTGAAGGTTGTTTGCGTCACCAAGCGGCAATACAAATTCAACGGGGCTTTCGGTTGTTTCTCTTTGAGCTTCGGCTTCGAGTTCCAATTGGATCTCACCGGTCTTTTCGGCCCTTAGTAAAATACTTAGTACCCTGTCACCACCGCTGCCTTTGAGCTGATGGTCATCAACAAGATTCCTCGGGCCGATAGATCCTATCTTCCAGGGTTCGGGGAAGTTCATGTGTATCTCGAAGACACCGGTCCTTTCGATCGAATAATTCAGCCTTGCCTTTAGTTGAAGCCGGTCGGTATCGACACCAAGCATCCATCGCTGATTGATATTGATTCGCGGAGATGCGGTTTCAATAATAATATTCGCACTATAGTCAGCCGCGATAAATCTGTACGCAGTGGCACAAGGCTGGTTTTGAAGATTACGAGGTAGCCTTCCCGTATCGACACGGGCGAGGTTCTTGAGATCCTTCAAGTTGACAATTCGCCTTGGGGTGCATGTGATTCCGACAAGACCGCTTCTGCGCAATACCCCTTCGGTCACAACCGGAATAAGTGGAATTTGCGCCTGAGTTTCCTGCAAAAACCGCTCCGACTTTATCGTAAGTGTATAGCTGTCCTTCGCGGCAGAAAAAAGCTTTACCGTGACAGTCTGCGTCGTTTGCCCCGCGGCTGATTCGGCTATGTCCCACTTGGCAATATTGGAACCCGAAACATCGGTTACACGGAAATTCCCGGCAAGCTTGACAGTAAACGAATCGACACCCCCGCGACGAATAGTATAGTGCAGTTTGGTCTCGTGACTAATGAGCGCTTCGGCAACGTTAATATGCTGAAACTGATCGCAGATTATAACCGGCTTTAGTTCCACTGCCGTCTCAGTCTTGGGTTTCCAACTAAGAGACACTTCTTTGGCCGAACCGAGAAACGCCTGTAAGCGAGTAACTTTTTTCTGCTCCTGTTCTACCTGCGATGTCGTCGCCGCAAGCATCGGTTTTACATCGACCTTGAGGTTTTCTTCCGGGATCATAAGTTCCAGGGTAGTGATAGCCGCCGAAGGTATCTGGAATTTCAGGACGTTCAGACCCGGCTTGGTCTTTATCTGGCTAACAAAATCAAGACCAAGAATATACCTGCCTTTGCCCCGGGTACTAAGCATGTATTGACCGTTAACCAGCCGAAGAAGAGGCTCGGTTTTGGGATTCTTCGGTTCGATAAACCTAACCTTTGAAACTCCAACTTGGCCAAGACCGATTGGGATTTCAACCCACTTATCGGAGAGAACATCTATAGTCAACTCCAAATTCAATGCGCCAAGCTCATCTTTCACTTCACCGGTAAACCGCGCCGTGCTGATCAGATAGGCAAAGGGAGCTTCTGCTGCCGCTGTGGGCTTTCCCTTCGCAGCACGCCACAATTCCTGGAACTGCTTGTACGGAAGAAACACTCCCTGCTTTTCCTTCTCGAATATCGGCTTGAGTTTATCATAAGGCACATAGACCTTGGCAGGCTGTTTCGCTGAGTCTGCTCCAAAAACAAAGCCGCACGGCATAATCGATGCCGCAATACTGATTAGAACGATTAATGTAAGATTGCGTTTGCACATGATACATTCTCCCTATTGAAGAATATTGATAAAGTTAATATTACTAACTACACTCATCTGCACTCTCCAGGCCCCAAATTCCGCAATACCCGGACATTATTTTGTTTGTCATACAACATAGTACACTGATCTCAATTGAATTTTCCCGTTTATCCGCGGGTAAGTAACTTAAAAAAACAGTTACGGTTTTATTCGCGGACATTTACTACCCTTAAGGGTACTACGGTTTATTATGCTCATATGGGCCGTGAGAATAAAGTAAAATGCTTGTAAAATCCAAAGATACGCTGTTTACATAACTTTTACAAAAGCAAAAGACCATTTCCTGCACCCTGCATCTCACTTACAACTTAACTCTTACAACTTACTACTTTCTACATAATTTCGATTTTGATTGAAAAAGCCCGCCTGTCCCAATAAAATCATCCGATAAGAAATCGAACTCTGGAGACAAATATGAGTCAAATGACATCTGCTGAACGTGTGATGTGTGTTCTGGACGGTGGCCAGCCGGACAGGATTCCACATTTTGAATGGATAATCGATAAAAAGGTCCGCGAAGCGATAATCCCGGGCTGTACGATGGAGGAATTTACAGTTCGCATGGGTCTGGATGCCATTCTGACCGCGCCGGATTTCAAGAAAGAGCAGATCGGACCAAAACGCTACCGAAACGAGTGGGGCGTGGTATCCGAAAAAACCGCCGAAGAGCACGGCGTGCCTATCGAAGGGCCTATCAAAACCTTGGATGATCTGAAAAAGTATGAACCGCCCGACCCGCACGCCCCGGGCAGGTACCAGAGCCTAAAACGCCTCGTCGAAAAGTACAAGGGCAAGTTAGCAATAGGTGTCCATCTAAACGATGTGTTTTCGATACCAAGGTACTTAGCTGGTTTCGAGGAATTGATGATAGCATTCGCGGCAGAGCCAAAACTCGTGCAGGGCCTGGTAGATCTGTCGGTCGAGATAAATCTGGAGATGGCCAAAGAGGTGGCCCGCTGTGGAGCAGACTTTATTTTCACCGGTGATGATTACGCCTCAGCCGAGCAACCATTTATGTCGCCGGATGCGTTTCGAGAGTTTCTCTATCCCGGCCTAAAACGTGTCATCGGAGGTTTTCGCGATCTGGGTTTGCCGGTGATTAAACATACAGACGGAAACATTATTCCGCTGATTGATATGATTATCGATTCGAAAATAAGCTGTCTCGATCCGATTGACCCTATAGGTGGATTGGATATAGGACAGATAAAGAAAAAGTACGGTAACAGAGTTGCGCTAAAGGGTAACGTCAACTGTGCACAAACGCTGACATTCGCAACGGAGAAAGAGGTCGTCGAAGAGACCAAAGAGGTCATCCGTAAAGCGGCACACGGCGGAGGATTGATCCTGTCATCGAGCAACAGTATTCATTCTGCGGTCAAGCCGGGGAACTACCTGGCCATGTGGAATACCCTCAGGATGTATGGCCAATACCCGATCAACCTGGACAACTGGGCCGATTCCGGAGTCGGCGATGCATTCTCATGATTATTTAAAAAGTGTAGGATGGGCAACTTGTTTGCCCATGCTGAGTGAAGCGAAGTCCCGGCGCGCCGGGGCTGTTCTTCTTAACTCTAAAACTTAACTCTTACTACTTTTTGCTTCTCAAGGAGAACAGAATATGGAGTATCTGCTGGGAATTGACATCGGTTCGACAAATCTAAAAGCCGTTATCTACGACCTCCAGGGCCAAAGCATATCACAGGCCTCGCGAGCTACACAGCGATTTAATCCTTACCCCGATCACACCGACTGGGCAATATGGAAACCCGGGCAAATTTGGGGTGACATCGCCGAAGCCATCAAGGAAGCGATCTCTAAAATTGAAAACGCCAGTGACGTCAAGGCCGTTGCGGTTACAGGGATGGGGATGGACGGTGTCCCTGTCTGCAAAGACGGCAAATGGCTCTATCCGTTTATAAGCTGGCACTGCCCGCGGACCGAGCCGCAGCATCGATGGTGGAGCGAAACTATCGGCCCGCAGAAGCAATTCTCTATCGGCGGAAACCAGTTGTGGGTCTTCAATACGGCACTGAGACTGCTCTGGATGAAAGAGAATGAACCGCAGATACTTGATAAGACCGACAAATGGCTGCTGATCGAAGACTTCGTAAACTTCATGCTATGTGGCCAATACGCAACCGACTACAGCATGGCATCATCGACACTGCTATTCGATCAGCGAAAGCAGAATTGGTCGGACGAACTGCTCGAAGCATCAGGCATCAATCGCGATCTACTGTGCGATCCGAAACCAAGCTCCACGGTAATAGGCAAGGTCCACGCAAAAGCCTCCGAGGCAACAGGCTTGGCAGAGGGTACACCGGTCGCACTGGGAGGTCACGATTATCTTTGCGGTGCACTGCCGACAGGAGCATTCGAACCCGGCGTCGTACTCGATGTCACTGGAACCTGGGAAGTGGTTTTAGCCGCACTGCCGGAACCTGTGTTGACTCCGGAAGTTCAGCAGATGGGCGTAATTATAGATTCGCACGTCGCCAGGAACATGTGGTCGGCGATGGGAGCGGCGGTCGCGGCCGAGATGCTCGAATGGTTCAAGGACCAGTTCGGTTTTGAAGAGCAAAAAAAGGCCGAATCAGACGGCACAACCCAATGGGATCATCTCATGACCGCCGCCAAGGCATCGCCACCCGGTGCAAACGGCGTAATGTTTTTACCACACATGTCAGGCAGTCACTGCCCGATTGTCGATGCTCAATCGATGGGTGCTTTTACAGGCCTGCGAAATATCTCAACCAAAGGTGACATGACTCGAGCGATCATCGAGGCCCTTGATTATCAGTTCTTACAAATGGTCCGAGGCCTTGAAACAGGCTTAGCTGTCAAACCTGAAAAAATAGTCGCAATCGGAGGTGCCACAAACAACCAGTTCTGGATGCAAAACAAAGCCGACGTTACCGGCAAAGCAATCGAAGTCCCTGAAATCCAGGAAGCTACAACTTTAGGAGCCGCAATCCTTGCTGGAATCGGCGTTGGATTGTATAAAAACGAGCAACAAGCTTTCGAGGCGGTCTATAAAACCGGAAAGGTCTATGAGCCCAATGCCAAACTAACCAGCAGGTACACAGAACTCTTTAGTATTTACGAACAGCTATACCCCGCATTAAAAGACCTCAACAAACAATTGCGAAAGACAACCAATTGATCTTTTTCAAATCCGGAGTGAGCAAGAGTGGCAGCGTCTGTCCGAAGGACAGGCGATGGATAACTCCCTTGAGTCTTGTGTCTTACTTACAACTTAACTCTTACCACTTACTACTTTTTACTTTTCAAACTGACGGTTCAGTCAGTTTGAGACAGTGACGGCTCGATGCCATTTACTATTGGAAGCGGTTCCTGGCCTTGGAGCATTCTCGATAAGTGTTCAGCCATCAGTTTCGGACTGTTGCGAAAAGCATCTACAGTACTTCCGGCAAGATGCGGAGTGATAGTAACATTGTCGAGTTTAAGAAGCGGATGATCGGGCGGTAACGGTTCGGTATCAAAAACATCGAGTGCTGCACCCATGATTCGCTTTTGGCTCAAAGCCTCGATAAGTGCCTGCTCATCGATTAGTCCGCTACGAGCGGTATTGACCAGTACTGCCGATGCTTTCATAAGCGATATCTCTTTTTCGCCAATAAGATGATGAGTATCTTCAGTCAGCCGCGCATGGACCGAAACAACATCTGACTCTTTAAGCAACTTTTCCAGATCCACGATTTCAGCCGGTCCTGGATCGCCCTTAAAAAAAGGATCAGCCGCGACGATACGACAACCGAAGGCTTCGAGATAACCGGCTACCAGCCGTGCCACTGCGCCATAGCCAACAAGACCAACCGTCTTGCCACGAAGTTCCGGGATAGCCTCAGCGTTGGCGAAGGACCGTTTCCACTGACCGCTTTTTAGATGTGCATGAGCGCGGGCAATGTTACGGACCTCAGACAGGATCATACCTACGGTGCACTCGGCAACGGCTCGAGCGTTTCTACCGGGAGTATTCAATATGCTTATACCCCGGCTGTTGGCAAAATCCACATCGATGTTCTCGGTTCCAGTCCGCAAAACACCGATTACTTTCAGGCTCTCGGCTTTTTCGATAAAGCTCCTGCTAATAGGTGCAAACTGCATAACGACTATGCCAAATCCTTCAATATCTGTGGTTATATCTTCAGACAAAGCAACCGCTTCGGGACCGCCCTGCTCAATCTCAAGATTAGCTTGTTGAAGTTCGATCAGCGAAGAGTGTCCCCAATGACGCACCTCAACATCGACACCGAGTTCCGACAACTCTGCCAAACCCTGCTGCATAAACTGGGCCGGTATATACGTATCACTAATCGCCAGCAGTCTTATCATAGTGTTTCCCCGCTCATGCCCGGTTATCTGATCCGAGCAGTGTGATTTTCTCAGCTACGGTTTTTGCCAGTTCATCCTTTATAGGCCCGAAGAGTTGATCCGGCAATGGGTCCGGACGTTCAAGCTTCGCCGTTTCCTTCAACCCCTTAAACATTGCGATACGAGAATCGGCAAAGATATTGAGCTTACAAATACCGTTAATAACGGCTTGGCGTACCTGGTCATCGGGCGTCCCCGAGCCGCCATGCATTACCAATGGAACACTGCTGACAGCATTGAGTTCTTTGAGCCTTGCGATATTAAGCTGCGGCAGTGACTTATAAACTCCATGAGCCGTACCGATTGATACTGCCAAAGCATCAACCCCGGTCTGCTCGACAAACCGAGTGACCTCGTCAGATTCCGTCAAAGCTGAATCGCGGTGTTGTGTATCTTCGAGGTCCATACCGCCAACGTGTCCGAGTTCACCTTCGAGATCGATACCCTTGGGATGGGCTATCTCGGCAGCGGTCCTTGTAAGCTTCGCGTTTTCTTCAAAACCCAATCGCGATCCGTCAATCATGACCGAACAAAAACCGCAATCGACGGCCTGTTTGATATGCTCGAGTTTCTCGGCATGGTCAAGATGCAGCACTATTGGTATCTTGTGATACTCGGCAACCAACTTGATAAGCCCCGGAAGATAAAAACAGCCGTTGCCCGCCAATTGAATCCCAAAACACATAAGAATAACAGGAGATTTCAGATCCTCTGCAGTCTCCAAAATCGTGCGAACCATCACATTTTCACAGCAGTCAAACGCCGGAACCGCATAACGACCATTCCTTGCATCGGTAAGCACTTCGTTCAGACTTACAAGCATCTATATTCTCCATTCATACTTCTATCAAAAACTTCACACTATTCATTTGGACATATCTAAATCAAACCTGCCACAAAAGTCAAGAACCAAGACGGGGTGTATCATAATCGACAACTTGCCCTGACTAAGAATCCAATTCATCCAGAGCCATATCACATGGTCAGCTACTTCTTTACCGCTGCTGGTTCCATATAGGGGTAAGTAGGACAGAATATTTCATTTGTAGGTGACGAAAAAAACCTTAAGCCTCGTATCACGATTTGCTTACTGGAACCAGCACGGAAAAAGAATCGCCAGACAACGGCTTTGTGTTTTGGGAAAGACACGTAGGCATCAGCAGATGTTAGTTGCTCCCGGTGCACATCAACAAAGCCTTCCTGTTCCTCAGTTTGAATGCGTACCTCATGGGCCATGTGATGTTTACCGCTGTGTTGAGAATGAACAGCAACTTTACATAATTCTACGGGGACTGGAAACGTTAAAGTGGCGCTGACCCAGCCGGTTTCGGATGTTCCCGAATGCCACATCCTGTGAGCGTTAAAACCTGAAACATTAGAAACAATCAGATTGTGAACAATGTTGGATACCGAGCTGTCGTTGGCTTCGCTGGAATCCGTTTCGACTTTTATCTGGTAGACCTTTTGTCCGGGAAATTCACCTTTCGCCGACAGTCGAATTGCGATTTTATGAATCTTGTAGCCAGAGGGAATATCAGTAGTTGGGTCAAAGTAGAAATTTGGAAAAACCTTTTTGTTTTTCGCCAAAGCCCGCATATCTTCAGGAATCAGAATGCCACGCAATTTAGGCGCTCGAAAACCTTTCCATCGAAGATCAGTATTGTAGGACATAATTGAACGGTTCTTGTACTGGTCATAGCCATAGCTATTTATGTGAACAAGTCCGAAACTATGCCCAAGTTCGTGCTGCAATGAAGATTGAAACCAAAGAATGTCGTCCATCGCATAAGATGGCATGGATACCAGTCCTCCCCCGCTATTGAATCCTCTATTAAAGGGACGAGCACCACTTCCAAGTCTGGCTTCTTTTGAGTCCATTGTAATAATTACCAGGACATACGGACAGTTAAAGCGATTCCAACCACATTTTGCAAAAATCTCACTGAGATTTTTATAGTTCATTGTGGTGGGTCGATCTTTCAATTTATAATGATCAACAGGATGCTTGCCGTGAATGACTAATGGTGGTTTTTTTTCGATTTCAAAAGTGTCACGATTCTTAAGCATCTTTTTGTAGCAACGCTGGGATAACCGAAGATGCTTCATCAACCTTGCAATTTGATTCTTGGACGGCGATTCCCTATCTTGAGGAACAAAAAACACAGGCATAACTTTAACGTACTCTGGAACATCGCCCTCTTCTAAGGCACATAACGCCCTTGCCGGCAAAATCATCATGACAGTGAAAATACAAGCTATTCTACAAAACATACTTGATTCTCCAATTTGGTATAACGATAACACAATCAAAAGCCTTCCATAAGCTCTATTCTAATAAATTTTATTCTTTTGCACAACTTCATCTGGGAAATCCGGGATTACAATAAATCCTTGTTAGTTGTTGAATAAGCGTATATACTTTTGGGCAATAGTTATACAGCAAGAATATTTAATTGAGGCTAATTCTGATATGGACCTGAATTTTAAAGGTAAAGTTGCAATAGTTACCGGTGGAAGCCGAAGTCTCGGAAAGGTTATCTGCAAATCGTTAGCCGCCGAAGGTGCGAATGTGGTCATAAATTATCGCAAGAGCGCCGAAAAAGCCGCCGAGGTACTCGATGAAATCCGCAGCGAATATGGCGTCGAAGGACTGGCCATTGCCTGTGACGTCTCGAAAGAAAACGACGTGATCGAAATGTTCGCCGCCGCAGAAGAAAAATTCTCCCACATCGACGTTCTAATTAATAACGCCGCGGTATGTCCTACCTGCTGGATCCCAGATATGAGCGAACAGACCTGGACCGAGACGATAGAAGTCAACCTCACTGGAACCTTTCTTACATGCCGGCAGATGGTCAGGCACTTAAAGAAAACCGGACAAAAAGGGCACATCGTCAACATTGTTTCACAAGCGGCCTTTATGGGCTCGACCAGCGGCCACGCACCCTACGACGCCAGTAAAGGAGGTGTCGTTTCTTTTACTATCGCACTGGCAAGAGAAACGGCACAATACGGAATCAACGTCATTGCCGTCGCACCCGGAATCATAAGAACTGAGATGATGGCAGAAGCTATCGACAAAAATAAACAGAAGTATCTAAATCGAATACCCCTCGGAAGAATCGCCGATCCACAGGAAATCGCCGACGTTGTCACTTTCATGGCCTCGGACAGGGCAAGCTATATGACAGGCGCAACAGTCGATGTCACCGGCGGTATGATTATGCACTAACATTTACAAAGGAGTTCTAAATCATGGCCAATATGTCACCGAACACAAGAACCAGACTCAGTGTAATGATGTTCCTCCAGTATGCCTTCAATGGTATCTGGGTAATCCCGGTGGGCTTTTATCTAACCAAACTCGGATATACCGGCATGGAGATAGGTTTTGTTGTCGGCACCACCTTTGCACTTGGAGGACTGATCGCACCGTTCTTTGTCGGAATGCTCGCAGACAGATTCTTTTCCGGCCAGAAAGTGTTAGGTGTCCTCAATATCCTTGCGGCCATATTTTTATACCTCGCCAGTCAACTCGCGGTAGATGCACAGGGCCTCAAGCAGCCGATGGTGTTCTTCTGGATAATGCTGGCTCACTTTCTCTGTTACATGCCGACATGGTCACTGACCAACTCGATAGCGCTTTATCAGATGGACAACCCCGGCAAGCAGTTCCCATCGATTCGCGTTATGGGCACGTTCGGTTGGATCGCCGTAAGTACCATTGCACTCTTTAGCAAACAGATTACCACGGCAATGGGTGTCGAGGGCAACATTGAAGCGACGCGGATACCGATGTTTCTGGGTTCGGGCATAGGTCTGCTTTCAGGGCTATTCGCATTTTTCCTGCCGAGCACACCCCCGAAAGTCACAGACCAAAAAATCACTTTCGCCGACATTCTCGGAATAAAAGCACTGGCATTATTCAAAGACCGCAACTTCGCGATTTTTGCACTATGCTCTTTCTTGATCTTTCTACCCGCGATGTTCTACTGGCAGTTTTGCAATATATTCCTGAATGAAATCGGTATACAAAAAGTCCAGTTCAAGCAAAGTATCGGTCAAATGGCCGAAGTGATATTCCTGTACATGATGCCTTTGTTCTTCGCCCGTCTCGGTGTCAAAAAAATGCTGCTGATTGGTATGCTGGCCTGGCTGGGCCGATTTGTCTGCTTCGGCCTGGGAGAAGGTATGACCCCCCTGCTTTATATAGGACTTGCTCTGCACGGAATATGTTTTGATTTCTTCTTCGTCACCGGACAACTTTATACCGACAAAAAAGCCCCAAAGGAAATACAGGCTCAGGCACAGGGATTGATCTCGCTTATAACCTTCGGTTTAGGCTGGCTGGTCGGTTCTATTTTTGCCGGAAAAATCATCGATATCTACGCCATAAAAGAGACCGTCGAAGGAGCAGAGAAAATCGTCGGTCACAACTGGCAGACAATATGGATATATCCAATAGTCCTGGCGGCAATGGTCGCGGTTTTATTCTTTGTGTTATTTAACGATAAGACTATGGTCGGCCAAAAAACCGAGACAACACAAGCCTGATCGAATACGACCAGACGTTAGTAAGATTTTATCGAGCAGATCGCAACGTGATAACCGACACCGCGAGATGGCGAATCATTGTCAGCCGGTCCGATCTCACCGCTGCCGTAAAAACCAAATATCAGACCGTCACCGAGAATCTCTTTCATGGCAGCGAGTTCTTTCGGAAGATTATCACCCATCTTACCCCTGCGACCGCCGCAATCGAAAGCAAACGTCATAACAACATCATCTTTCTTTCCCGCAACAGCCTCACTGCAAGCCTGACGAGCCGAAGTTATCAAACCCTCCGGGCTGTTGTCCTTCTTAGTTGAAAAACCGCATTTGAAATTACCCGAAAGCAGCAGACCGAGATTACTCTTGCGAACAATTTTGCCCTTGTAGTAAAGAAAATCACCTTTGGACGCACCACCGACAATCGGAAACTTCTCGCCCAGAATAGATTTAACCCCGCCAACAAGAGCATCATTCTTATCAACGTGACAATCGCCAAAAAGCAATAACACCTTCCCTTTCGAATCAGGAACACCCTGCTGCTGGAGATAGGCACCAATTTTAACACCGCAGGGCTGATAACCATCATACAAATCCGCAACAGCGGTAGTCACAGCAACATCACCGGCCATGACCAGCACCCCAACCGTCCCCTCGTTACTCTGCTGAGTCAGCGGGCTATACGAAGTACAACCATAGATAACCGCTTTATCAAAAACCGAGCCAACGCCCTCTATCAGCTTTTCTTTTTCAGCTATATCATTTTTCAGACTATCAAAAACCAAAACTACTTTGGGTACTGCATCTCCCAAAGCCTTTTTTGCCTGCCCCGCAGCCTCGGCACCGGCCTGCTGAGCGTCAGTTAAAAATGACAGTCCGTTTCCAACCTTGAGTCCGCATTTTCCGCAATCGGCGATGGCACAGTCGGCCAACGATACGACAAGCAACATAATTACTATTGACGAGGTGATTTTTCGTAACATGGTCCCACTCCTAAAATTTATAAATCTTATTTTCAACGTTCTTCTATTATACCATCAAACATTCTATACCAGATCAAAACCCAACTGTCCACAGCAAAAATTACTTACCTGCTGGCCTTATCCTGGTACTGAGCCGGCACATCCTTGCCTTGGGCTATCAGGGTATCAATATTTTTTCGTTCGATATCTTCCATTCGCCTGCGCTTCTGCAGAAAATGATCGTATTTGCTTTTCTCTTCATCCGACCAGGCATTAGCCTCGGTATAATCCCCGCAATAAGGAACCAGCAAATCGATCCAGCAAGCTATTTTATCCATCTCCTGCTGCGAAAGCTTTACGCCCATATGTCTGTTTTCAAGCATCGTAATCAATTCACTCTTAGCCGCTCCGGCAAAATAAGGCTCCAGCATTGGCGGGATTGACTGGGCGTTCAACCACTTGACGAGCCGGTTCGGATTGCCCTTTTGAGTCAGCCAAAGATACGAATCGGACCAAAAACGCTTGGCCACCTTGTCTTCGTTTAATGTCCCAAGCAAACTAAAGGCCCGATCAAGTTCGCCCTGCGATTCGACACTCTCCATTTTCGCATCCGCATCCTCACCCCGATCATTATGACAGCTTATACAATGACGGTCCAGAACAGGCTGAACCTCTTTGACAAAACTAAAACCCCTCGCCGGTCCATAAAAAGGTTTAAGCTTTTCGATCCCAGCCTTCATCGCCAACGTCGCAATAAGATTCGCTCCGGGCGCCGAGTTCTTCGATTCGTGACAACCAACACAGGAAACTGACTCGCCAGGCTGAAGCGTTGACCAGCTTCGCATATTCTGGACTGCATGGCCTTTGGCATCAATCGCCTGAAAATAAACCGGCCTCCTCGCAGGAACCTCGAAACACGCAGAACCGTCTTCATAAACCGTCGCGTCACCGAGAACATGCTTCACATCCCAGCTACCGTTATTTATGGAAATCGGCGTACTGACAAGCGCACCTCCGGCCGGACCATTGTTACCGTTCCTTCCAACGCCTGCCGCACGAAACTCGAGCCCAATAACGCGAAGCTTCTTTATCGTTCCGCGGGATATCCCCTTCAAACCGTCACCGGCATAAACGTCATGAAGATAATATGTACCCGTCGTGCGGTTATAATCGACCATATCCGGACGCACATGCGGCACCGGACGCACCGCCAGCGGAACAGGCTGATTACACGAAATCTTGTTATCCCACGCCAGAAGCTCACGCCCCCCGTCAATATCAACAAGGTATATCCTGAACATTTCTTGCTTAATCGGACCGAACGAATTACTCGCGACAAGATATACAGTTTCACTAACAGGATACGGATATTGAAACAACTGCCCCTCCTGACCGTATCTGTCAACACGAACAGCTTCGGTCGTCCGTATCGGCGCAATCAGTTGTACCCCGCTGTTCTCCTGCCTGCCCTTTGCCGGGTCAATGATTATCAGCTTACCGAACTGCCGGGTATGATGTCCGGTAGCTATTGCCACAACTTTGGTACTGCCCTGGATCCCGCGGGCATGGAGAATCGTCGTAGGAAACCAGGAATTGTTTCCATAAAATTCCGTCTGACCTGTACCGTCAGGATTCATCTGAAACAAAGGCTGAGGATAAAGCTGTCCCCGGTCGTTGTATTCCCACCGAGTATAAAGCACCCGACCATCAGGAGTAACAGTCGGAAAGTTAGTATGAGTGGCGTCAAAGCTCAAACGCCGAAGCCCCCCGCCGTTTTTATCACAGGTGTATAAATTGCTGACCTCCGTCCACCAACAGTCAACTGTCTGAACGCATCGCGTGGAATTAAAAATTATTTCGCCCTTCGGAAGATACGCACCTTCATAGTCGGCAAAGCCAAGCCCGAAAGTCAATTGCCGAATGGCTCCGCTCGCCGCGTCCATCTCGTACAAATGATAATCATCCTGGCGATCCGACTTCTTCCACGAAAACAATATACGCTTACCGTCATAAGAAACATCCGGATCACGAATAACACCATTGGCATCATCGATGAGCGTCCGGACTTTTCCATATACTCCATCCATCTCCACAATGCACAGACTCGCACCGGGCGTAAAGTTCCGCTCATCCTGCGCATCGGATTGCGCTTCGGTATAAGCATAATGAGATCCGCCAAGGTTAAAGTGTTTCGTAAAAACAATCCTTGAGCAATTCTCAAGAAGAGGCCGAAGAAAAAGCCTTCGCCTTTGTTCGCAGGCATCAATATATAAACCAAACCAACGACCGTCTTCAAACGGCAGACCCGACTGGCATAATTTTTTAAACTGAATCTGAAACTGAACACTTCTCTGGCCAAGATCGCCAAGAACGCCCGACAATGCTTTCTTTATGAACTGCACACTACCGCCATTACTAAGCCATCTGCTGAATTCCTCGTTGGCATCGCGCATAATCCAGTCCCATTGAATCGGAAAATCTCTCTCAAGTCGCCTGGAAAATTCGCTTCTATCAACTTCTACATGACCAGGAGTCCTTTGCAGCGACAACACCCTGTCCTGCCATCTACCCTCAGCCCCCTGACAAATACAACCAAAAACAACGATTATAATAAAAAGCAAATAACAATTTGACTTCCATCTCATCTTCTTGCTATAAATACTCAAAATTGCCTAACTCCTCCAACTTAAAAAATCCTTATTCTGGTTTCTGTATTCTGAGTTTTTTAATATTCTTTCCCGGCTATGCAAGCCCCCGAACACTGAGAACAGCCCAACGGCAATCCATGTTCAGGACAAGACGCACTGGCCATATCCATTCGCGGTATCTGCTCAAGCATTTCACCCAATGCCTCGAAAGTTTTTAGAATCTTCTGATAGTCCTCATCCTCGGTTGACGCAAAAACCACCGTGCCGCAGGCCTCCGTCCCACCGGCGCCCGATGCGAGCGGAGCAAGCAGAAAATTATTAAGACGCGGATTTGTTACCCGCGTATAAAACTTTCGCGGGATATTAACCTTATTCGAATCGTCTTTTTGGCTGTGACAGGAAATACAACGCCGCTGACCGACATCCTCCAGAATTTTATCGAGATCCTCCGGAAGCATCTGACGACAGCCCTGGCGCTCGTAATAATTCGAAACCGATGTCCCGTAGTAAGGAACATTCAAATCCATCCACGCAAAAACTCTTCGCCGGCTCACATCATCCATTTTGATCCGGGCCTCACCGTTTTCATCCGGATGATCGGACATGATAATCTCAGCCAATTTGCTAGCGGGAGATCCCCACGTTTTAGGATCAACTTTCAGGATGTTATGCTCGGCTCCGTTGTAGGTCGCGATCCAGCTTGTATATGGATTTCTACCCTCGTCACCGCTTTCAGTTTCTATTCCCCCTTCGTCGGAGTCAACGGCAACCGTATCTTGTCGGGCAAGTATCTCGTAAGAAACATTAAAAAAGTCGGTCTTGTCACCAGCCAGGTCAACACCCTTGGGAGGCTTGGCCCCACCGTGACACCCAACGCAATAGCGATCCAGCACAGGCTGAACTATATGTGCATAACTAAAACCGATTGCCCCCCATTCCGGCGATGTAAGTTCCTGCGGCTCTCTCGAAACGGCTGTGGGTCTTTTATGCATACGAGATGTATGATTCCGTGGCTCATGGCAACCTATACAACTCTGAACTTCACCCGGCATAAGATGCGTAAAACTTCGCATCCGCTGTAAAGCCCGACCATGAGAATCCAGGGCCATAAAGTAAATCGGAACACTCGCAGGAACCTTAAAATGCGCCGAACCGTCTTCGTTGACATTCGCATACCCCCAAACCTTCTTCGGAGAATAAGTAGCACCACACGATACAACCGGAAACTGAAAACCGAACGCGCGGTATTTCTTATCGGCAAACTGGCTCTTCTCAATTTCCTGAACCACGGCGATCTGCTTGATCTCACCGCGCTTGACATGCGGTTGCAGACCCCGATAAACATCCTGCAAAACAATCGTCGCCCACTTATCGTCACTTTCGACAAGAGCCGATGCCCGAACCGGTGGCCTGAATCGAACTCGAATTGGCCGAGGTGTGTAAAAACCCATATCATCCTGACCTGCGAGTATCTCATACTCTTCGGTACCGTCATAATCACGAAGGATAATCGTTCCCTTCTTAGAGACAAGGAAGTATTTCTGATCTATCGGGTATGGACTCTCATAAGGACCGCGAACATTATTACCGTTGCCCCTGTTGACCTTGCCGATGTTCACTTCCGGTGTAAGATTGCGAATAGCCTCCTGCGCATTAACTCCCTTATCAGGATCGATAATCCCTATCGCACCACGGCACGGACCGTTATGAGCAGTCAGAGTACATAGAATCTTAGTACTGCCCGGAATCGGCTGAGGCTCGATAAACGTCGCCGGACTCAAAACGCGATTGCCGAAAAATACTTCCAGATTCGTTCCATCCGGATTAAGCGTCCAAAGGCTCTGAATAGGGATCGCAGGCCGATCGACATATTCCCAACGACCATAGATAATCTGACCGTCGTTCATTATACCCGGAGTAAAATCATTAAGATAATTGCCCGAAAGACGCTTGAGTTTTTCACCGTTGCTGTCCATTCGATACAACGTACCCACCGGTGACGTCCAGCAATAGGCAAACGCCGGTTTTCTCGTCGAAAGAAACGCAATGTCACCATCGGGCAACCAACATGCGTTAAAATTATAAGACTTACCCTCGGTTATCTGCACCAAACCACTACCGTCGATATTTATCCGATACACCTGATAAGGCTCAGATTGGCCTTTCTTCCAGCTAAAGATAGCCTGCGTACCGTCATGGGATAAATCGCAATCGAGAATCTGTCCCTCGCCTGCCGCGACCAACTCCGTAAGGCTCTTATCGCCAGGATCAAACACATAAAGCCCCCCACCTGGCTTAAAATCCTCGTAATGGTAAGTATAGACATGACTGGGATTAAGTTCTTTTCGCTTAATCACAAGCAGCTTGTCGAAATCAAGACCCAATTTGGATACCATCGATTGCGACCAACCAACCTGAACAAAAAGGCTCAACACAACCAATAATATTCCCAACTCTACGAAACGTCTTTCTCTTACCATCTTAATTACCCCACACCAAAACTAACCGAATATGGTTTATGCTTTATCATAAGTGATTGTAACATATCACTTTACAACAATTCATAGAAAAATCAATACTCAATTAAAAAATGTGGCAGTCCCGATTTTCGGGATCCGAAGGACAGGCGATGGACAACACTCTTGTGTCTTGAGTTTTGCGTCTTATATTAACACTTACAACTTAACTCTTACTACTTAATACTTTTTTCCTTTTTACTTTTAATCCCCAAATTTTAATCTGAAACGCAACAACTTTATTCGCTCCATAACACCTCATGGGGTGTCCGATAGTTTAAGCATTTACGGGGTCTATTATTTATCAGAGCCGCTACTCTGTCAATTTCTTCTTCGCTGATTTCGTTAAAATCTATGCCTTTGGGGAAAAACTGACGCAGCAGGCCATTGGTATTTTCGTTCGTT
>SDBT01002527.1_pt1 | contig 32270 bp, 57 predicted proteins | sample 2277101 | NCBI WGS metagenome assembly SDBT01 (sample SAMN10404973, study PRJNA504765) | marine sediment metagenome | isolation source: marine sediment core GS10_PC15, 103 cmbsf | place: Arctic Ocean: Southern Knipovich Ridge | collected 2010 | reverse complement strand
CTGAGCGGGCGGCGGCTTCTCATCCCATTGTTCCCAATATGCGTCGGGTGCCTCGACGGCGTGCATATAGAAATAGAGGCCGCTGGTAGGTTCGATCAGGCCCCTTCGAACCCAATCGATGGCGTCTTGAGCCACTAGCACTCTCTTCTTGGCTTTGCTTGCTCGCTTGAATTCTTTGTTGTTCTTTTGAATTTTCTCCCAATGCCTTCTGATCTTTCGGTTGAAAGCATCTCGCTTGATGGGCTGGGGTTTGGTCGCAGTTTCAGGCATTTCTGGTTTCCTTACGGTTTGAAGGTTCCTTTGTTCCTGACGATGTTTTCCATGATTGCGAGGAAACGTTTTTCATCGTCATATTGGTTTCCGAAGTTAGCGGCCCTTCTAGCTTCCGTAGGCAAAATGTGTCCAAAAATTGTTGAACAAAAAGTTGCGCTTCCCGGTCCCCAGCACTCGAATGCAGTTTCGATAAGGCCGAGTTGTTTACCGTCAAAGATATTGTTCAGCGGCTCCATTTGCTCCTCATCGAGATCCAGGGTGCATTCGAGATCTTCCTGATATTTAACATCGTCGAATCTCAGACAGAATGCAACCAACAGTCCACCGAGACCACAGGCATCACATGCAACCCCTTCCTGTGCTCTGTCTAGTATTTGTTCATGGAGTTGCACTGGCGCGTCGAGGTCTCGATCCAAAAAGGCTTCGGGCATATGTTCTTCTTTCACACTACCCATGTCCAGGTATCGGTCGGGCGTAGGGTTGATCAAGCCCCTCTTAACCCAATCGATAGCGTCTTGCGCTACCAGAACTCTCTTCTCGGCTTTGCTTGCTCGCTTGAAGCCCTTGTTGGTTTTCTGGATTTTCTTCCAATACCTTCTAATCTTTTTATTGAAGGCTGTTAGGTTTCCGATTGTGGTTACGGGCATTTCATAATCCTCTCAAAAAGTATTTCTTCATACAATTCCCTTGAACAGGGCGGCTTGCTTCTTTTTCATCATGGCGTCGAAGTCTGCTGGAGTCCCGATCATTCCAGCAGCGAGTTCTTTCTTTGGAGCAACTAGATTTTTCAAGTATCGCTCTACAATGCCTGGCACATCTTCTCTGGGCATTTGACGATACTGTGCTTTAATTTTTGCCTGCTCGTCAGCAGAAAATTCCCTGGCTTGCAAAAACAAAGCGTTAGTCTGGCAGACTTCATTTGGAGTCCATTGCATTAGCCAGTTCCCACCATTTTCCCCGCCGACTTTAGTCCTATTTCCTTTTTCCCAGCTATGGAACGTTGGAAATATAAATGTTCTCAATCTGAGTACTCCATCTTCTTTGACCGTGGCCGTTCTTTCCAGCAAAATTTGTAATGTCATGTCTGGAGGTTCTACAAACAGCACAGCAAAGGCGTCGAGCTTTAGGAAATCGTCAAATTTCCAATCCCACCAATCTGTTGTTGGTTGTTCTCCATACAAAGACACTTTTCCGACAGGACGGATTTCTTTCTTGCCTTCTTCGGGTTCTTTGATGAGATCAAGGATTTTTGGATCAATCATGCTATTCCCCTGAACCGGGCGGCGTGCTTCTTTTTCATCATGGCGTCGAAGTCTGCTGGAGTCCCGGTCATGCCAACGGCGAGTTCTTTCTTTGGAACAATTTGTTTTTTCAAGTATCGCTCTACAATGCCTGGTACATGGATATCATAATTATCTAACTCACATTGCCTTTCTTTCAGATCTTTCATTTCGGCGGTACTAAATAGATAGGGCACCCGATAGTGGGTATCGGTTTTGTAACCTACTTCGGATGCGCCAACTTGTTCCCATCCGATACACCACAGACCACCATCCATGCCACCTATACGGCATTCCATGCCTCTTTCCCAGTCGGAAAATCGGGGAAACACCATGCTCATGCCTGCCCGGAGTTTTCTTTCCAGCAAAATCTTGAAAGTCATATCAGGGGGCTGTACAAACATTACAGCATGTACATCTATCTCCTCGTAGTAAGAGGGAAGTGGGAGGTCTTGCCGAAATTCACCTTTATAGAACGAAACTATCCCAACTGGGCGAATGATTGCTGTTCCGTTAGACCAACAGCCCTTGGCCCCCAAAAGAGCGGGATCGTATCTGTTGGGTTTGGTTATATCAAAAATGTTCATATTAGTTCCGGTAGTGGTCTGGCCACGTATTGAATCTCTCTCAAGTCAGCTAGCTCGGTGGCCGCAGCTATTGAGCCATGGCCTTTCAGGTTGACTAGGAAGAATGCCACGTCGGTTTCGTGGGGCTGGATCGCCTGACGACGATGGCGTCGATCCACAACCCGCCTAATGGCCTCTGCCTCTCTTATGTCGCCACAGGGCAGGACATGTGGCGTAGTGGAGGCACCATTGATGTACGCATGGGTATGGATCATAAACCGCAGTTTTGGGAAGTCTCGATACAACCGCACTTGGATCGGCGCATCCACAGATGGTTTGTGATCTCCGTTATACTCTACGGGAGTTTCTGAATACAAACCAACAGGCACGAAGCTTTCTTTGGTGATTTTTCTCTTGTCAATGTTCCGTTTAGAAACATAGATGATATTCCCTCTTCCTCGGAATGAGGGGAAACCAGTTTGGCAGCGGAATGAGGGGAAACCAGTTTGGCAGCGGAAAGAGAGATTACCAAGGAACCTTGTTGGGTTGACCGCATGGACGAGACTATGGAGTTTCGTTGCGTAGTCACGCGCCATAGCAAAGAATAGCTGTTCGTTTGGTATCCCATATGACGGGAGAGTCGATGACGGGAGAGACGGCACGGTTGCCACTCTTTTTGTACAGAGAAGTTCGATTATCCTATTGAATAGGACTGTTCTTACTCTTAGGACTTCTTCTTCTCTCTGTAGATAGACATTGCCAAGCGGGTCCCAGATGGTACACTCAGTCTTTTCATTTTTGTCTTTTGTGAATTCGAGCAAAAGGCTTGACCGGGTTCTCAATGCCCGGCTAACTAGATCAAAGGGCGTACATTCACCCGAAATATTGTTCTTAGATGAGATCAGGATGCAATGAGGGTTTTGGGATTTGATTTTCTCAATGAGTTTCGGGAAGTGGTTTGGAACATCTGCCAACCAGATGATGACACCGTATGAAGCGAACTCAAGCGCTTGGAGTGACTTCCAATGCCCGCCGTTGAGACAGGCCGCACTTTGTGGTGCCATTGCGAACAATTTTTTGGCATAGCCTGAGGGTTTGCCGCCTTGTTCATCGAAACGCCCTGTGACAATGAGCATCATTTAGCACTTCCTTGGCTTAATTTGGTCGAGGATTTCATTTGAAACAGGACAAGGCTTGCGTGATTCATCAAACCAAAGTCAGTTTTGACGCCGCATTCACAGCACAAAAATGAGAGATAGGTTGTGGTTTCGTCTCGAATTTGAGAATACTGCTTGAATAAGTCTGCCTGCTCAACGAGTAACTTGGCCCCACAGCCACCGCCATCATTGCCCTTGCCGGTACAGACAAACTTTGCTGCCCAGTCTTTTTGTGGTCTGCCTTTTTTAAGAACTTTCATTCTTTGATCCAGTTCTCTGTGACAATTTTAACCCAATCAACTCTGATTTCATCTTGAAATTCTTCGCACTCTTCCCATTCATTTCCGAGTCCACTGCGCTCGGATATGTCCTGAATGATTAGATCAACGATTTTTTCGGCTATGTCTTTCATGCGCTTCTTCTACTCCATTCATCGGCAGATTGTTCGGCTTTCGCAACATCTTTGTATAGACCTTGGACTCGTACTTTAAGAACAATTTCGGTACTCATGCCAAAGTGTCGGTCGAAGTCATTGAGCATGGCTATTACTGAGCCGAGTTCTTTTTCCATGGCCCAATGAAAACCAGCACCCGTGTACATGCGGTGACGAAGAGCAAAAACTCTTCGAGCGAGTTCGGGCATGGCGTCACGACATTTGTTGCGCCAAGCATCGAATACTCGTTCTCTTGCTCTCTCCTGCTTGTACTCGGCCTCGGACTTCATTAGTCGATGTCCTCATAGAACTCAGCAACATTGACAGCCGAGGGATCAAAGCCACCTTCGCCTGCTGAACTTGGCTCGAATTTAGAGCATCCGTCTATGCCTGAACCGAGCATACAGCCCGGGCACATAAACTCTTCGATCATATTCCTCTGTATGACGTTGAGTGTCATACAATTTCCTTTTGCGCGAGTTTATCTGCTGTAAAGGCGATTACTCCGAGCACTTGTTTTCTTAAATCCTGCTGCAACATTGCCTCGACTACGGCCATGCCTGCGATCAGCCCGCGATAGTAGTCGTCGCTTTGATTTCCGTTCCATACCGAGTTATAGTGCTTTAGTTCTCCCTTAGTGAGGAGATTGATCTGTTCTGAAAAGAACCTCGTTATATCAACAGAAAGAGGCATGTCAATGATTAACTTTTCGGCCATTTCTAGTCGCCTCTGTTCTTGTTAAGTTTCTTCATTTTCTCTGTGAATTCCATGTACCCTCTCCATGCCTTAGACATTCGGATGCCGCGACGTATGGTACGTGCGGGAGGCCCGTACATAGGGCATGGTAAGGGCATCAGCCCACCATACAAGCATTGGACGTTGTAATAACCACAGCGAGCGCAAAAATACCCGGGTCCACCACACAAGACGTTTTGGGTAGCATTACAGTTAGAACAACAGTTTCCCTCGAAGCCGTTGAACTGAAACCAAGTGTCTGATGCTTCACAGATTTTCTTGGCGGTCCAAATGTTTTCCCAGAACATTCGTTGCCACCACCAGTATGTCTTTGTGTGGTACTTAGCAAGCCCTTCTTTGGTAGGAGAAGCGTATCGAGTTTTGTATTTCTCTGGCTCAACGAAAATGGCATATGAGATGACTGAGACCAGCGCCACTGAGACCAGCGCCACTGATGCTATCAGATCATGCACAGAGAAATAAACGAACATCATCATTCCTTATGCGCCACTATGCAGCTACCGGCGAGTTGGAATGGATACTTGCTTTGCCACATTTCCCATACCGCGCACTCTAAATTTAACTCAACGACGCCGCTGAAATCGTAAGTTTCTTCGACTTGTTTCATTGCTTCCGCTGGGGAGTTGTGTCTGGTTAGGAACACGGCCCACAGGCTCGTCCTGTTGCTTTTGTGAAACCCCATGGCTGTGATTTGATAAATGGTCATCCCTCACTCCTCTGGGCTGCTCATAGTCGTACTGTATCCATTCTCTCGACGGACAGGACATCGTAAGTCCACCGACGCCCTATTCCATCATGCTCACCTTGCTCGCCATGATCTTCGGTCACAAGGCGTTCGATCATCTTGTGCAAAGCAGGGAGATCGGGGCTTGAGCAAATAAGATCAAAGGTGGTTGCGCCAGTGAAACGATTTGCGTTCTTCTCGGTCTGTAGCACTGGTTTTCGACCGCTTGAGCCGTGCCCGTCGCTAGTCATTTGAGTTGGATACCAGTTTTGGCAGTTCCAACGGATTTTCACCAAAAAACGATGACCTTTTTTTTCATTCATTTCTGCGCTCCTTGTATCGGCATAATACCATGTTATGCAGAATTGTCAAGGGCTATTCTTCCTCTGGAATCGTGAGATTGCTAAACCTTGTTGGTTCTTTATTCTTCACAGACGACGTATGCGGCAGAGGATTTATGTCATCTTCGTGCGGGCCTGGCTCTCCCACCTTGTCACAAAGTTCTTGCATGTCCATGTACAAAAACTTTTGAGCACAAAGAACACAGCGATCTCGGGCTTGCAGTTTCATAGAAACAGGATTGCGACAAACAAGCAATGTTCCACGTTTGCATTTAGGACAATGGCTTTTGAACATCGTATCTTCGTGAATACGCTCTAGGTCAGCATGATTCACTTCGATGATTGGCACATCGTGGTTGGACATTTCTAGAACAAAATCTAGGGCCTGGTCTTCGTTCATGTTCTTACTCACGGTTTCGGGTGATGTAGATCAAATAACTTATTATGAACGTAAATGGACCGACCACAGTCATTATTGATATCGCCATGATCCGGCTGCTAAGTGACAATGCCATGAATTCATTAGGTTTGTTACAGACTCCGAACATAGCCATCAAGTTTCCGAGGGCTAGGTAGATCATGATGACTAGCGTGGTCATCTCTTCATTACTCGGAAACGGTGGCCGTCATTTGACATTTTGATCAGCATCTCAATTCTAGCAAAAAGAGACGGAAACGGCAAACCATCGACTGTGATATGGTTTGGCACTCTGGCATCGTCCAAAAGTTTTTCTGCGGTTTCAATGCGTTTGTGATGAAACGCAAGACGCTTAACGAGTTCGCTTATTAGATTATCCAGTTCCTCTCTGTCTGCGAATTCGTCGTTAGTGAGCTTGTGTAGAACGGCCTTAGCCTCTTCGTCCACAAGCGCCCGCATAGCGATCTTAGCTGCGGTGGCGAACATTACTTGCCTCGGTTGTCGTACCGTTTCTTACATGCCTTGCACATGGGAGTCGTATGCTGACAGCCACCATCCCAATCCAAGATACCCAACCGCTTGTCCGTAGCCCACTGTTCCTTTGGCGACATCTCTCTATGGTTGGTTGGCCGTTGCAACGCTTTTTCATACATCTGTGCTTCGGTCATTACTTGCCTTTTTCTAAGTAGCGGTTGCTCACCATCTTGAGCATAACTCTGCCTATTTCCGGATCTGTTCTTTCTTTTTCTGGCAGAATAACAACACCCTCTGCCATATGTTCTGCGCCATGCCAGGTTGCAACATAGCTATCATTTTCTGCCAATTTCGTAATACGGTCAAGATCGAATGGCCCTCGATAAAGAACTGGAGCCCTATCTATGCCTACGGTACTTGCTGCAAAATCCTCGTAATCCAACCAGCGATTTTGATCAAGAACAGCAAAGGCAACAAAGAAGATATCATTCACTCCTGCTCCGTACTTAAGACCCTGCACTTGGCCATAAATTTCCCCGTAGAGAATTTGACCCGGATGGGATTCGCACCACTTTCCAATACCTGGATCCTGATGAAATGCCATCCACCAGATGTTCCTCTCATCTTCCTTAAGCCAGTTTGTCCTAGACCCACAGAACTGTACTAGTTCACCATCTTTGTTTGGGGCGAAGGTGAAGCGTGCGTTTGCCCCATGGATTTTCTCTGTCACCACAACAAGCTGACCCAATTTGAATATCTGGTTGTAGCGCTGCAAGTTTTCCACGTCGAATTTTGGGCAGTACAGACCGCTGGGCGCACCGATGAAATCTGCCCCTGTTGACTTAGGGAGAGGCGGCTCGTATCGCTCGATTCCTAACTGCTCAATGACATTCTCGCCCACTGGCAGGTCTTTGAGGTCGTCTGGGACTTGAATGAGCAAACCTTGGCTCAGATGCCCACGGAAACGACGGACCCTAATTCGCTCTTGTTCTTTGGGCTTATCTTCCCTCAACAAAAACTTGAATGAGGGGTGGCTGAGAGGAACGAGAAAATCGGGTGGTATATAGACGGCCTTGTCACCTCGCTTGAACTGATTGATGCCGATGCAGCATTGCCAACCCCAAATGTGGGTAATTTGCATGCGGTCAGCATTCGGATGAGGTTCAATCTCACCAATTTCGATGATTTCGATTGCATGGATGGACATTACTTCTGTTCCTCTAAGAAAGCATACAGGCGCTTAAACCTGGCGATCACTTCCACCGATTCTTCTGAATACCACTCCTGCGCTTGCTTCATTGTGACTTTTTGACAATAACTGGCACAGCACTCAAAATATCGCCCGCGCTTCGTTTTCTGGTATTTCGCATTGAGGTACATTTCGTATTCAATGAGAGGCGAGTAACCCGCCCCGGAACATCTCTGGGTAATCCTGACAATGCGGTGAACGCCCGCACGGTAGGCAGTAATAATGTCACCAACCTTGAGTGTTTTGTCCCACTTGAGGCTGTCGGTATCTGTTGACATTAATTGTTCCCAAAATTTGATCGCTTACCAAACGGGCTAACAGTTCCGACATAGATTAGCTTGCCATCGATCGGCTCGGGTTTCAATTCAAATAACAAGCCCATTCCCTGCATATGCTGTCTTACATTTCAAACTTCCTTAGCTACCCGTAGTTGTTCTGCATCTTCAAGGGAAACCATGCCATTTATTTCGAACTTGTCTGGTCCCGTGACAATTACAGAAACCGGGTCTCGATCTCCTCAATCTGCCGGTACGTCGGCATATGGAGATAAATCAATCCGAACCAGACCATTAGTTGCTAATACGTGTTCGAAATAGTCGCCATTCTCCAACCACCGAGAGAGTCTTTCAGGGCGAAATCCTTCCACCCTTTTGCACAACCAATCGGTCGAGAAACCGATGACAAGAAGAAAATGGAGAAAGCAATCCAGCCCAACAACAGGGCTAGCAGAACCATAACTGACTGATACATAAAATACATGATGTCCGTGTTCACGTCGCATCCTCCGTGTTAGTCCGCGGACTGACCACTATATCCCGGGATGCCTTCAATCCCTACGCCCCGACGCCTTTAAGAACCCGGTCTGGTTCGGCCTGGAGATCCCCGGTAGAGATAGCCAAAGGAAGTTCAATCAGAGACGCATCGTAATCCTCGGGATCACGTTCTCCCTTGTATCCATCTTCCTCTTTCCCCTCGAAAAAGGCTTCGTCGCCGATAGCGTTACCCTCGCCATCGACTGCAAACAACAGAACTTCGTCAGTGGTTCTGAACATCTTGAGCATCATCTGTTTTCTCCTGCACGTAAAAGTAACTCGGTTTCGATCAAGCCATCCCTTGCAGCAGTATGGGGATGAACCTGTCTACCTTGGACATCTGCTAGGGCCGCTCGCACGCAGGCTGTTGCATAACGCTGCGCCAACTCGTAAGCGCTCATCGCTTTGAGTTTCTTGTAGAAGGGCGGAACTTTTCGTCTCATCTTAGCCTCGCAGTCTCGGGCGGGCAGCCAACGCTGCCCGAACGCCACGGAGCCACTGTTCAACTTCTTCTTTGTTGGGACTGGCAAATCTGGCGCATGTAGCGCCATGGTGAACCATTTCTCCCAAACCAACCACGCTTTCCCGGTATTTCTTGCCTTCGTCTGTTACGGCAAACCACTGAGAAAGTGCCCGATTGAATTTCAGCTTAAATGGTCCATTTACGGCTGGTCCGCTCAGTCTGCCCACATAGACAATTTCAGGCACAGAACTACGGAGTTTGGCATTTTTCTTCAATTGGTCTGGAAGAAAAGACAGATAAAGAAAAGTCCACCTGAGTTCTTTTTCTTCCGGGTTTCGGCCATTCATTTTCCTAAACAAATGCCTGGCTTTACGTCGGGCCGCGCTCTTGACCTTTTCGATGGGACGAAACTCATGGCTGCCTCGGGCAGTTTCGCGGGAAAGGTCTTTTAGGGACGCGTAACAACATACCCACCAACCATTCGCTAGATGCTTTTTGGTAGGATGTGCATGGATGGAGACATTGACGAATCCACGACATTCGGTTTCACTCGTTGTTGATCCAGTCGTATCCATGACCACATAATACCGCATTACGCAGATTTTGTCAAGGGCTTTTCACCCTCAAAAATCACAGCAATAAGGTTCTCCATCTTCGTCAACTGAGGCAAGTCAATTGTGTCGATGTATGATCGTTCTACCACGAGATCAGGATTGCGTCTAGCTTCGTGTTTCGCCGGTAGATTGTCAATCTCATCCATGTCAAACTTTCTTACAACTGTTGTTCGTCTCACATAGAGGCCACGTTTGCAACCTACCGGATAATCATTCCAATTGATCCCTTTCTCTTGGAACATCATTTCTTGCATTTCATCGCCCGTTTTTTTGTGCAGTTGATTATGGCTAAATACTGCTCGGGCGGCCATGGAGATCGAATTTCTAATTGAATCTTGTTCTCTCCAAATAAGATAATTAACGGCCTCTTGTCTGTCCGGAACATTCCAAACCCGGGCGTCAAAGGTTGGGTGTTCTGAATCCTTGTCTGGAAGTATCTCCGGGAGCATTCGATTGAATGCCACAGATGCAAGGGCGGCAAGTTGGCTCGCCATTTTGAGAACTTTTCCTCCGAAGAAGATTTCGGAGTTCGTCTCGGCTGGATGCCAGATAAGACTGATTTCGTCGGATTGGGTGTGTCCTATCAGGGCGTTCGTTTCCTCCACAAGAAACCTAGTACACTTGAACATTAATTCTCTCAAACGAGAATCAAACGGGCGCTCTAAGCCACGCGTGAAGGAATGAAAGGCCCTGCCATCGATGCGAGCAATCACAGGCAAGCGAGGCATGAACCTGCGCTCAGACTCGAAGCCTTCGTACAACTTCATTCGGTCGCCAAGGGATGTATTATCCATTGGGAATGATCCTTACGAATTTCATCCAACTAGAACCACAACCTGCACAATCTCCTCCCTCAACCCATGTGACTCCTGGGTCACAATTCGGGTTCGGGCAATTCCCACAATGGTAGGCGCTATACTTTGGTAGCTTGAGACTTTCTTCATACGTCGTTTCAAAGTGAGTAATTCCTGGAGGGCAACACGCACCAGTTAGTTCTACCTTGATTTCAGCGGGAGAGTATATTGGACTCGCTAACCCAAAATTTTCTCTGAATTTATTCCAGAACTTAACTTTCCCAAAAACAAAGAGAGACAGTAGTGGTTGGAGAACGACCCGGACTACTGACACTACATTCCAAATTGTTAGGAGAATCACTAAAAAACAAAAGAGAGGGAGAGCACCTACCAATCTTCGGAAAAACACGTTCAAAATTTCCCGGTCAGATAGGACGTAAGTCTCGTGATTAGTTTGTTCACAAAATTGATTCCATGATTTAATTTGCCTGAGTGAAATTTGGTGAATAAGAAGGGCGAACATGACATGCACAATTGCGTATGCAGAACCCCAGAAAACCCACGGGTTTGCAGGAAGGGGAAATTCAAAGTTCATTTTAATCTCCCTGGATACCTTTTTGCGGCTTTAATAGCGTTTATCACTTTTCTGCGAATAGATTTGGCAGGCTTGCGCTTCCCTTGTCTCCAGGCGAAGATATCACTACGAGTAACGACAACCTTGCGTTTTATTAGTTCATCTGCTAGAGACTCGCCCATTGTTCCCAGGATGCTTTCCATTGCTTCATCTTTGCCATCTTCCTGAATGACATCCGAGTCGATCAAACGCAGCCGCTTGAGTTTTTCTTTGGCCTCTTGTATCAGCTCTTTCATAGCACATATTTTGCTGGCAACGTATGGACGGGGTGGATGCGGGATTCTCCACCACCAGTATGTCACGTTATAACGATGTTCCATCCGATCTTCGACAAGTTCCTTGATATATTCCTTATCCTTCTCTTTGCCTTTTTCCACTTCAATGAAACCGTCCGTTGTGGACTGGTGCCCAGGGCCATGATGAGAGAGGAAGTATATCCAGGTCGTCTCGGTTTTACTTGACATCACGGTTAATATCCCAGCGCCTTGCGTTCTTGTGGAGTCAATTTTTTCTTTGCGGTTTTGACAAGGGCTCTTCTGTCCCGTTCCTCTTGCTCTTCTCGCTGGCGTTTTTCATCAGTCTTTTGGTGCTTTTTCCACCACGTTTTAACTGCGGGTGGCATTTTGTCGATTGGAGTTATTTCGCACAACGAGCATAAGAGCCTAGTCACCCGAGTAGCGGTCTTTCTCATTTCATCAGTGGCCAGTCTCGCATCGCCCGCTTCACTGCCGGTTATGTAACAAGCCATATCAAACTCCTCGATGCCATAATACTGCATTATGACGATTTGTCAAGGGCTTATTTGAACGTATACGTGGTACGATAGGCGTCAAACGTCAGTCCGTCTAATGCCGGAGCCCGCCAACGGCGATCAACTTTGTTACCACATTCGCACTTGAATTCAAAAAAGTCAAACCCTTTCCCGTCCTCAACTAGGGTTCGTTTTACTCCTGTGAATTGCAGCATCTTCTTGCCACATTCACAAGGCAAGCCCGTTCCTACTTCACCCCACGCTGTTCGTGCAGCAACGGCTGAATGTTTGAAGCCTCTCCGTTCTTCATCATCCATACCTACAGCATCAGCGATTTCATCCAATGACATCGTTTGGGCTTTTGAACCAAGGGCAAGAACCTTTTCCATGGTATTCATGATATTTCCTAAGACGGTTTCTCTCTAGGAAAGGGGCAAGCATCAGGGATGGGCGAATCAGAATCATGTCGAACTTCAAGTCGGTGGGCAGGGACTTTATCTCGTTCCAATGGATGATTACAATGAGAGAAATTCAGACCGATAGATCGTCCTATATAGGGACATTTCCAGCATCGTTTGATTGTGCTTTTCCCGTTATACCGGGGAGCATCGTCACTGGCGTAAATCTCTCCCACACTCATTCGGGATCCTCAAACGATGGGGCAGTAGCAGGTTCATGCCATTGGAGTTCATAGCGAGTTTCTCCACCACTATTCTCACCAACAGGATGCCAATCAGTTGACAACGCACGATAGCAAGTGGATTCTAATCTCTCCATCATAGAACCATCCTGAAACTTGTTGATCAACTGCGTCCAAAATTTAGCACGGCCACCCGGACGTACTTCGGTTTCAATGCCCCTATGGGGTTTGCCTTTAATCCATTCGGAAAACTCACAGATCATACGAGAGAACCAATGGCCGCTGCGAGTTTGGGGACTCCCGCACCCAAACTTGAAATAATCAAACGCCAACTCGTACATCCCGAAGTCACTTTTTGTTCTTCTTACTTTACGGGCGACATGTTCATTGACGATCCATAACGCCTTGTCTCGCCACTCAAACCAGCAAGGCTCATTCAATGCTCCAAGTATCCAATTGGCTTGTTCAATGACAGGTTTAACAAGCCACTTGCAATTCTCAGGAATTTGATCGGGGTATTTCTTAGCAAGACCGAGCAACGCTTTTTGTGCAGATTCCCAGGTACTACGAGCCTCTTTGACATTGTAACCGAATTCTTTTTCTCTGGCATCTCGACTCGGGCGCACTCCCCATTTGGTCATACAGCGAGCAACATTGAATGCCAAAGCACAGAATGAGGGGTTAAGCTTGGGAACGTATTTTTGAGGAGTATCGGTTGCTCCCGATGCAATCATCAGCGCTGAATAATCGCTAAGCGGATACCACGAATAAAACCCCTCGAAAGCAGGTATCTCAATTTCTGGTTCATCGGTTGGCACATCTGGATCAAAAAGGCAGAATCCATTTGGATGCCAGTCAGCCCCACCGCCTATGACATTCATGATATGGTCAGCTTTACTTCGAACGCCTCTCTCCCCGCCTCCATAGAGTCTGGGATAATCTTTAACACTACGATGTATGACTTGTCCAACAGTAAAATTCATTGCATCGAAGTCAGCCTTATAGTCATGCACGGGATCAGGATCACGGACCCATTCAAACTCTGCATAAACCTTCCAATCGTCTCGGTTAGGCATTTTTTTGTGGTCATGAGTGAAATGTCGGACCCGATATACACCCGGCTTAACTTTGAATACATCGGGATGCCCATATTCTTTCTTTGGCATTGAGCCAGCACGGCGCTTGAATTCGTCTCCATCTACAAGCGAGTACCACCATAGATCGGTAACGATCGAGGCCACACGCTTTCCGCCCGGATGGATTGTTCCATCATTCTCGTTATCTTCGGCCTCAGCCTTCTCGTCATGCCCACAAGTTGCTATGATGAACTTGGAATTATCAACCTGATAGATGCCTGGACAAGAGTTGCCCACGTAACCATGGGCACAGCCTATCCTGGCGTATTGTTCGGTAGAAAGACGACAACCCATAGAGCTATTGATGTTGAAACTCCCGAAAATGTCAAACCATTCTCTAAGGTCATCGGCTGCTACAATTTTGCCAGAAGGAACGTTCAGTTCGATTTCAATCGTAAAACCATCAGGATATGGACAGGGGAGGGAGGTAAACACTGACTGTCCATCCGTTAGAAGATCAAGTTCACTATCGCATATCCCACAAGAACGCAAACAAGAGGCATCGTCCAGTTGAACTGGCTTAGGGAGTCTCTTACCACCCTTAATCGCCTTCAAAACTTCATGTGCCAGTTTTTGCTCAGTCCGTCCGAGGAGACCATCACCAGGAAATCGTGCGAGATGACCTTTCTTGTTAACTGATATGGTCCCAGCCTCAATGCCCTTGCTAATCGCATCAGACAAACGATAGGGGGCCATGATAAGATCATGTTCGGCTTTCTCTGCCTTTTTTGTTTTTGTCTTAGGCACTGACCTATCTCCAAGTTCCTTCAAATAATACTGCGATATTTTTCCCGTGCAAAAAACTCGTCTACCCACCAGAAATGCATACCCGCCCGGCCAGCAAATGTTTTGTCGGAGGTCTGGTCCCCGATAACAAAACATTTCTCAGGAAGCAACTTATGCTCTTCAATGAAATGGGCCGCGAGACCAGGAAAAGGTTTTCGGCAGTAGCACGTCGGCGGCGCTGCCCGATGAGGACAAAACTTGACATCAATCTTGTGTCCTAGAAGCTCGTTTGTGCGGTCAAAGCATCGTCGCACGATATCAATGGACAAACCTTTAGAGCAAGCACTTTGATTGCTAACTCCCAAGAGAAGGAACCCTGCTTCCTTGAGGAAACTGATTGGGTCGATGCGGTTTGGAATGAGTTGAACTTCATTTGGATGTTCTGGCCAAACTTTAGAGCCGGTACTTCTCCTCAGCACTCCATCATAATCGAAGATGATAGCCTTGTTCGTGTACTCTAGTCCCCATTTACGACTGAACCCTACTGTTGTTACGCCTGTGAATCCCTCCGACGTAGTAGGCGCTTCATATGCTTTGCGATAACGGAAGATAACGCCAATAGGGAACGTGTTTGCATCTTTGGTCTTTTTGATTTCGTCGGGAGATAGTATATCTCCGAATCTTCGCACCATTCTCATGCATGCGTTGAGTTGAGCATCCTCAATAGATGTATCCACACGGACACACCTGATAGGAACTTTTCTTATTTGCGCTGCTTCGATGAAAGGTTGGCGACTAGCTTTGTTGGCAAACAAATTGTCAATGACTATTTGTGTTTTTCCGGAAGATAGGAGAGCAACCATCTTAGGGACAAGATCAGCAACCTTGCCGCCTTCGGTATCTCTGTTGAGCCTGGCATACCCCCTGTCAACAAACTGTCGAGCCTCCGTGGTTTTGCCACTGGCCGGGTAACCCATTACAAGAACAATATCAGAAGCTATATTTTGTTTAGGCATCTTTGCCTTTCTCGATGGCCCCCTGATAACAGTCAGGCTTGTCATTGCAATACTTAATGTTCCTCATGCAATGCCCGCGTGGCAAGTTTAGAGAAGCACTGAAATCAACCTGATGAACAGAAATTGCATCATCGGGGCGTTGCTGATTGCAAATTTCACATGTCCACGTCACGGGACCAAAGGGGCCAATCATAGTTTCGCCGCCCATTCGTTAACGCTTTTCTCACAGCCCGCAAACAGGCGAGTATTGCGTATAGCCTGTTTCTTCGTCATGGTTCACTCATTCTTTCGTAATCGATAAGAAGAACTAAAATATTAGGAGGTTCTTCATCTCGCTCAAGGCCACAAAAAGTTGCTTGAGGCTGGAGGATATCCCGTAGAGCATTCAACATGTCTTTTATGATTCTTGCGCTTGCCCACCTTTTGCCGTTGACTTGCATGATCCAATCGAGCATTTCTGCGCCATTTGTGCAACGCATTAGATCGATGTAGTAGCCGAATTTGGCGAGCTTTAGGGTACGCTCACGCTCGGAGAACTCCCATTCACCCCATTTGCGGGGGCAAGGCGGGCGTTGGCATTTCTTGTAATCAGGTTTAGTAGCCATCATTGTCTCCTAAGCAGCGCTCAATCGAAACGTAGTATCCTCGTTCTTTTCCTGGCCACGAATGATGACCTTGTGGACATGTTCATTAGGGTCAATAAGACCCTTGGCCTTTTCAATGTTCATGAAACTAACGGCAGGACTAGAAGATACAAGTCGCTGGGCGTCATGCCCTTGAAGATACAGGGCATGATCGAACATTTCCCTATCTGGCAACCGTCCATCATGCACATGGACTGTCGGGAAGAAAAGGGTTGATGGATTGCGAGGTTGGAACCAGAATGCCATCGGATGAATATCTCGCCGTCCTGATTTCAGTTGAAAGACAGCGAACCCATAACTATCATAGCCTGGGTATTCTACTGCTGCCGCTGGCAGGCGAAACATCGGATCGAGGCGTTCAAAATCTGCCATAGTCGGCACAAACGACGCCACGAATGCACCGACATCATGTACTTCGAGATGATCCATTCCTCGCGACGTATCGATGCCAAAACTCTTAGATCGTGGCTTTGGGAACCCCTTTTCCATATCCTTGAAAAAATCAGGATAGTCTTCGAGATTCACAAACTGAAGTTCATTGAAGCCAGTACCCTGTTTCGTCGGCAACGGAAGAATCATTGCCACAGGCGATTTTGCCTCGACTGACATACTATAGACAAGAGCCTGCCTGGCCGCTTCCATGCGAGCAAAAATCTTCGTGGCGCTAACATGCGCTTGTCCGGTAAAAATGCACATTCGTTATCTCCTCAGAGCTGGCTGTGGACGGTCACAATGTTAACGATATTGCCACCAGAACGACCGGTGGGACCATTAAACAGAACCCAGTTTTCGATACTAGACTCGGTAGTGGACGAGTTTACTAACAACGCTTTTGCTTCATCTTCATTCTCAAGAATCGTGTTCATCTTGTTCTCTTTCAACAGCCATCGCAGAAGAGAAAACAAATTGCTGAGACTATATTCAAATGCCTGAACATGTCCGTCGCTGTCCTGTATGATGATAACTTTCATTTCATACCATTTTCAGGAAATCATTTTCCGAGATTAACGTAACACCATCCTCACGCGCCTTCACGGCCTTAGAGGATTGGCTGCTAGGATCAGCAATCACCAGAAAACTGAGGGCTCTGCTTACGCTGCGGATTGAGCCGCCAGCGCGACCAACCATAGCCTCTAGGTCTTTCCTTGGGTACTTCATGGAACCAGTGAAGCAGAATGACTTTCCGAGCAACTTTCCACTTGTGGGTTTCGGGGCCGCACTTTTGATCGTCAGACAAGCGGCCACGCCTTCAATTAGTTTCCAGTTGTCATGCAGCGCCTTAGCAATCCGACTTGCCTTAGTTGCCTTGAAGCCGGGGAATACCTCGATCTGCGCTTGGGTCAACGTCTGCCACTTGGCAATCGTATCAATGCCGTTTTCGATCAGGATTTTCGCCTGCGAGCGCCCGAGTAAATCCATAGAGAGCGAGCCAATTAAGTCTGCCAGAGAACAAACTTTGGAGTTTTCAATCTGAGGCAGAATCCGCTTTGCCATGCCTTCACTCACACCACCACGTTTCATGCTGTCTAGGGTGAGCAAGTAGAGATCAGCAACGCCGTTGACCACGCCAGCAGCAACGAGAGATTCGACATTCGAGTCTCCCAAATGCAGAATGCGGCGCTTTTTGATCCATTTCTTGAGTTTCTTAATGCTAACGCCTTCACACTTATCCTTCATGGAGCAAATCATGTTCACTCCATCACGGACTGCCTTTGATCCACAGGCAGGACATAAGGCAATGGCGATTTCACTCCGAGAGGTTCCCTTGGCGACAACTCGCACGATCTTCGGAATGACATCGCCAGCACGGATGACTTCAACCTTGTCGCCAATCTTGACGCCTAAGCGGTCAATTTCATCCATGTTGTGAAGCGTGACGTTGGAGATTGTGGTTCCGCCCACATGAACCGGGGCAATTTGGGCCACAGGGTTGATTGTCCCTTGCGTTCCCACTGACCAACTAACAGCCTCTACCGTACTATGGCCACCCATAGCGGCGAATTTCCACGCCCTCGCCCAGTAGGGCCTTCCATGATGTTCTCCCATTTTGACCTGGACAGCAATCTCGTTCACTTTAACAACTGCACCATCAATCTCGAATGGCAGTCTATCTCTCTGCGCTTCGATGTCGTCAATTGCCTTGATTGCCCGGGATGCTTTGACGACTAGGTTGGAAGTGGTAGCGAACTTTTCCTTCTCCAACCAATCGATTCGGTCTTTTTCGAACCTGAAATAGCAGTCGCCATCCGGGTGGTATTCGCCACAATCAGGACAATTCGGTCCACCCAGATTAGGAGTTCTTCCGTTAATTTGGACATCAAAAGCGATGCAGGAAATATGCTCTGACCCCTTGGCATCGGTACGGCGAACTAGGCCAGATGCAGCGTTCCGTGGATTCGCTTTGTCTGCGAAGTAGGCTTTCCAATCACCAATGTTGAGCATTGCCTCGCATCGCACCGAAACACGCCGATCCGTGACCGAGATCGTCTTTGGGACAAACTTGGCGTTTTTGATGGTATGCGTAACATCTTCGCCCTCGTAACCATCGCCCCGGGTGATCGCCTGAACGAACTTGCCATTCTCGTAAACGAGTTCGATGCTGAGGCCATCCAACTTGAGTTGAACCGCCAATAGCGGATCAGCGCCAGCATTAGTGAGGCTGCCGAGCCACGTCGTAAATTCGGGTTCAGTTGTGATTTTCTTGAGCGACCCCATGGGGATCGAATGCTTGACCTTTTGTAGAGCGCTGGCGGTCGGCGCTCCAACTTGAGACAGGAAAGAGTTATGCGGGTCAAGCCCTTCTAACTCGTCGCGCTGCCGGTCAAACTCGGCATCCGACATGATTGCATCAGCGCCCGAGTAATAGGCGTCGGATGCTCTCCGCAGGAGCGATTCAAGCTCTGCTATTCGTTTCTTATCCATGCTTGAAGTTTACCACACACGGAGAAAATTGTCAAGGCTTTTTGTCATCTTTCATTCTTATCATTCGTTTGGCCCCGGATGTCGATTTCACATTGCGCCCGAGCAATACATTTAGTTCGTCCTCCCATAAACTGGATAGAGCTTCGGCCTTCTCTTGATCCTCTCCTCCCCAGTAACCGTTGTCTACCCATTCCTGGCATATTCGATTCAACTCCTCATAATCCAAACCAGCGGGTTGAACATCGATAATTCGCATAGGGTCCAAGCAAGAAGAACTGCCTTCTAATAGCACGATGTAATCGGGAAAATGCTTCTTCCATGAATTTTTTGCAGCGACAACGACATCTTCTTCGCTGTAAAAACGGATAGATTCAAATCCCTCTTCATAAGCAGGGGCATCAGGAAGCTCATCTTTCGTTAGCCGAGCTGCTTCTTCTACGGAAAGCACTCTTTCAACATCTACTCTGTCATTAGATTTAGTTTTCAGGCGTCCATAATAATGGGTAGCACCTATGCTCAATCCAGACCAAGTATCAACCTCAAGAAACACACACTCTTTCCTGTTAAACTTGCTCATGTCACTTGGCATCGGGCACGGTTCCCATACTCACGGCTTATCACCAAAGAGTTTGTTGACCCAGCCTTTCTTTTTAGGTTCTTCTTTTTCCAACTTAATCGGTTGGGTAGCTGCTGGTGGCGGATCAACAGGCAAGATGCCGACAACCGTGTTTTCCAGATCGAGTGCCTCGACTGGCCGGGTCTCCGGTTGTGCTGCCGGTTGTGATGTTGGTTCTGGCAGAGAGACTTCGACCGTACTATATGTATACCATCCGAAACCGCCTGCACCAACAAGAAAAATTATAGGAACAATAGCAGATAGTTTGTTTTTCATGGTTCTCTCAGTTGAGCTGTCCAATCATCCCCAGTCCAATCATCCCCAACGAGTTCTGCATCATTCCCCTCGCCGATATCGTAATCTTCGAGAATGTGCAAAGCCATATCTCTGTTTATAAGTTTAAGGATCGTTTGCACTTCGGGGAGATCAGGGCGACCATAAGCAAGTTGAGCCATGCCAAACAAAGTGATTCCCAGGGAAAACTCTTCATCACAGTCATGCTCATCGGGAATGAAGCCGAAACAGATACTAGCGCCGTTCTTCCAGACTACAGTGATATCAAATTTCTTAGGCTTCGCTGCGATCAGAGCTTTGATAATCCAATCAGCAGCTTTGTAGTTTCTTAGAACACGGATTCCTGTATCAAGAAAGCCGTGTCCACGGGCCGCTCCCTCCGAATTCTCCCGTGGGATAACATTCGCATTGGGATCATCGACGATGATATATCGAACTTGTACTCGATCTTTGGCCATGTCGTCATAATACCACGTTATAGGAAATTGTCAAGGCTTTGTTACCCGTTCTTTATATATCGTCACAGCGTCTCCTGTCTGATGCGTCTCTCATCCTGGTCCTATTCCTGTTGTACCCGTATTTTTGTTCTTAGAATGGGCTGCTCGGAACCAAATCCCAAACAAGTCCAATGGATTTTCGGATATATAGATCATCTGGGCTGGAACCCATAACGGAAACCTTGGTATTGTTCTAACTTCAAGTCTAGGCAGAGTCCATGATGAGACCAATGTAATAATTGGCAACACGATTCCGACGACAAAGCCGAAGGCAACCGAGTATAAAATCGTCAACAAAAAGATCGGCAGCGCTGCAACTAAACGTGCAAGAAATAAGAAGATAATTTGAAACCTGTAAACTCCAAATCTGTTATACCCAACCATGGAACAATAATGAATCAACAGGCCCCAAGCAATGTGTATATACAAATAATGCCGCCAACTCAGTTCAAATTCCATGTCTACCTCGTTATCTGAGGTCGCTCCATTGCTGGTCATAAGGTTTGGCGATGCTATCCTTCATTAGATAGTTGTCTTTGTCTGGCAGGATCATTCGCCAAACCACTCGGCCGCTTTCCCTTGCCGGTACGAACATGACATCGAAACCATCCAGCACATCCGAGTCACGAACATGTAGTTCGGCTTTCTTCCCCTGTTTTAACTTGTCAGCCAGTCCATGAAGGATAGACTCAATGGTCTGCATGGGCATTTCAATCACAATCTGGACATCAGGCATTCCAAATGTTGCTGTAAGCCCATGTGTATGACAGTTAAATCCAGTCGGACTATCCTCATCGTCCTGTACAAAATGCATGTACCAGCCATATTTCTCCATGCTCTGGCGTTCTTGACCGCCTCTAGCCCGTTTCGACAATAATCGCAGCCTTGGGACGGTTAATACTTCACGGAATGGGAGATGAGTTTCTGCTACCCACTTTTGTTCCCAAGTGGAACGTGCTGCATCGGCTAAGCGAGTGGGTGCTCCAAGCGTCCACCCATCATCTCGAATGAATACTATGTCTGGGGAGATGTCATGTTCTCGGATGGCGCGGGCTGGGCTAATGGCCTCGGTCTCATTCACCATGACACGAGTAGGGCCTTTGTCACGAATCCTCCCGAGGATTGCTTCAATGTCCAACCCGGTTCATCCTTCCATTACATGGGAACGGTTTAGCCGTTGTGGCTTGTAGAGCCGGAGAATAACTCCGAAACACACACCAACATCTTTTAGTACATCCGAGAGGCTGTACGGACGATGCGGGAAACGAGAACGAAGCGCTTCACCGCTAATCCCCGGCAAGTCATCAACAACCGCCAATACATCTCTCATGATTTCCAGAAAACTGTATGGAACAGTAAGACGGACTGTCGCTCCGTTGAAAGAAAGCCAACGTGCAGCCGGGAACGAAACTGAATTCCCTATATCAGCAAGGCGGTCAAACGCCGTCTGCTCAGCAAGAAATTGCTGATGATTATCGATGTCACACTTTCCTACGTCACTTTCGCTGTTAAAAACTCGATCCAAAGCAAGATCGTAAACACTCGCCCGATCACGTAGTTGCAGATAACAACGAAGAGTGGCATCAATCCATAGGATTGTCCAGCCGGGCACTTCGACGGAAAGTTGCTTTTCCTTGAGGGGATTTTCGGCAACTAGAACATCTACCTCACGGCCATCAAACGAGGGCTGCGGCCCGTCCGCTGTGATAGGGCTAGTACCGGCCATCATCTCCGCAAGGTTAGTCAGTATATCGGGATTGATTCTCATAAGAGAATAATACCATGTTATGTGGCATTTGTCAAGGCTTTTCCGCCGATGCGGAGTTTGCCATGAGGGGCGACCTCTAAGATACAACCATCCCAAGATTTATTATCAATCCATGGAGCAGCAACTTTCCCGACAATATGGAGTCCAATGCGTCCCGGTCAGATGATCGTCCTTTCCTCGCTCACCGTCGTATTGGTGCAGTATAACAACGGGGCCACCCTCGTTATCATCAATCCAACGGCGGGCATAGTATGGTTTCAAGAACCAACCCCAAAAGTAAATCCTGTAGAACGTGGTATTCTTCAATGGATCACATGACAGTGACACAACAGAAGCAAGAACATTAAATACGATAGGCAGGGTGTTTACAAGAACAAAAACGATAACAGAGAGACAGTTAGAAACAACGAACATTGGAAGCGCCACTGCCAGACGCATGAGGAATAGCCAGAATATGGAGTATCCACTGATGAAATCACCCCTCGGCGGCGGAGCATCCCCTCCAGTGACCAAACGATTCCACCGCTTATAAGCGATCAGAGAGATGAAATGCATTAGAACAGCAAATGGAATATTGACGGCCAAATAGGCTTGAACCGGATGTTCGATTAACCAGTCAACAGAGATTTCCAAGTTCATGATTCGCTCCGAAATAACAACATCTCACCCCATAAGATACCGCATTTCGGAGAATTGTCAAGGCTTATGTTACCGATGCTGTTTCTTGTTCTTCCGGAACAACTTCCTCCAAAAGTTCTGCTCCAAGACCTAAATCAGGCTCGCTGGGCGTCTTGGATGATACTTGGTTCTTTTCCAGCTCTTTAATACGAGCCAACATGCTTGTTTGGATTTCAGAATCAAACATCAAAGAAACGAACGAGAAAAAGAACGATACAAAGAATAGGGCAAACATGATATTCAAGTTCAAGTTAGATATACCCGTAGGTAAAAATGGGTTTACCCGAGCGACAAACCCAAGTAACGACAAAACGCTGAGAACAGCACACAAAACACATATTCTTTTCATTGAAATTACAATCATGACACTTCCTCATTATCGTCCAGTAGGCTCATTAGTATTGTAGCATCAATTTCTTCGCTCTTTAGCAAATTTTCGAGAGATTTCATGCTCAACCCTGCGAAATGTTGTTGAAATGATTCCGCCCTTCCGTTTCTAACAGAGAACATTGCTGACTTAAACGGATAATGCTGGATCGCAAGCGCAAAATCCTTTTGCACAGGAATATTTTTGTACTCCTGATATGTGCGCTCAGTCTCAGCAACCAAATTGTCATACCGTTGCTTGACTTCCCGGTAAAGTGGTTCAAACTCTGGGAAGTAATTCAGGAACTCATTGCCCTCATTTGTACGAACGATATCAATCATCCGTCGTACAGATAGAGAATCACGAAGATGGTGGATGGCCACGTATTGAGGCGACTTAACCTTAATTCGGTTGAACCTTGCATCGCATACAACGTATCCCTCTGTCTCCATTGGGTTGAGTTCAACGGCAGATGCCACAACGTCACCTATAGTACCCATGGCATACTGTTTTACCACTCGCCAACCAGCGTTGGCATCTTCGGGTCGAATTTCTTCTAGGGTTGCTATTCGCCTGGCCCCATGAAGAACTATATTGCTGGATGTCCGAGCGACCACGATTCGATTGAGCGGAGTCATCAACTCAAACATATAGCAGAGCGACGTATCCGCTGGCGTGGCGTATGACAGGTCGTGCCATACTCGCCAGAATAGCTCTGCGAATGTTGGGCCATTTGCCATTGTCGGCCCGGACGCATCTGGCGAACCTGACGTAGAAACATGCCATTCGCCCCGATAGTGATACAGGGTGATTAGAGAACCATCTAATTTCTCAAAAACTTTGGCCGTGGTCCAATCAATTTCTGGTGCGTGGCCTTCACCGTAGTTGAAGAACTTGAAATAAGGTACACTAACAGGAGCCCAATTGTTCTCCTCATCTATAATGAGAGCACGACATTCTTGTGAAATGCGCTCACCCATAGGTGATTCGATTTGGTTGTATTTAAGGAGAACTAGATTTGGATAGCGCGTATGTCGCTTATTGAGAAGTGAGAACTTCTCAACGATGGCATCGAGGCCATGCTCCCGCAGAAAACGTACCGTCTCCATGCGATTATTGTAGGGCTTTTTTCAAAAATGTCAACCCGATCTTTTGGCACTATGAAACATGTCTCCGAAAACGAGTCCACGGGGGCCAGGGGCGAATACTTGCCAGTATAACAGAGCGATGATGGTTGTTGCGTTCGTTATCTCGCCTGTCCTGATCTTTTCTAGCGATTCCTTGAGGGTCAGAAAAAGAACTTCATCGATCTCTGTAGCGTCGTGATCTGCGACTTTTTTCAACCCAAGGCCAGCATAAACATGGATGACTTCGTTAGAACATCCTGGAGATGGACGGTAGGCAGTTAATTTGGCTACTGAGTTTGCCCGATAGCCTGTTTCCTCAGTCAACTCCCTGAGAGCACAAATTTCCGGATCTTCACCGATAATGTCGAGTTTTCCGGCAGGCAATTCAAGCAGTACCCCTGCGCCACCGGGCCGTTGTTGCTTCACAAAGACAATCTTCTCGTCGTCAAACCCAATCCTAGTCTCGTCAGCATCGGCGAAGGCAATGATGGCAGCAGCGCCCGGATGATTGAGGTATTGGTAGCCTCGATCATCCTCGAAAACATCGAAGATTTTACCCTTGAATAGCGTTTTCATTTAACAGGCACACCACCTGATGCATATACCAGTAGTTCTAGCTCGACCTCAGCCAGTTTCGACATAGGAACATCGTAACTAGCCAGTTTTAGTCCGTCAGTCCTGATGTCGGCAATGGGAGAAGAGATAACGTGGGCCTGAACCAACTCCACGACTTTCGGTCGAAGCGACTTTCTACCGGCCTTCGCGACGGCGAATTCACAAACGATGTAATCCAATCCTTTGTAGTTGATCTGTTCTTCGCTCTGACCTTGCAAGAATGCTTTCAAGGCACCGAGCTTTGCCACGTTACTATCCATTGTCTCCAACATCTTGAACATATCGTACCAGGCTGGGGGCAACGACTGGCGCAGGTTGTTCTCGACGCGCTGTGAGTTGAACTGGATGCCCGCGTTAATTCCCAAGTAAGAGGCAAGGCCCAATACCAAATAAGCCACCGTGAGGTACTTCTTCTTGTTCCGTTGAACGTGGGCAGAGACAGCGGGCTTGATGAAGCGATAGAAGAGATAGGCAATTGCAATGCCCAAGACTCCACCAACCGCCTTCATTAGCATGGGGTCAAGAAAGACCCGCAAGACACCTTCTTCGTATCCAACATCAATGAGGTTCATACCGTGTACTCCTGTTCCTTAGGGTTCTTGTTCTTACACAACTTACTGGTGAGAGCGCTGTTGAGTTTCGAGTTGCCGTAACAATAACCGCCTAGATCATTAGGAATGACCTGTCCAATGCAAACTACGTCATCCCATTGCGAATTTTGAATTATTCCATTTGTGACCATTGTGACGACTACACAATTTCCATCTGGCGTCAAGTAAGTTACACATCCTTGGCCTCTCCCCTGGGCCTGTTTTTTGGAGTACCAGCCGTACATCACCGGCCTCTCTTTGAACCACTCTTCATCTATATGGTCCCAAGCCGCAGGTGGAGCTGGCCCACGCAAACGCCAACTGCGTGTCCTGCCGTCGATCGGCTTTTGAATTCTCTCCTGCGCTTCTTCCCTTGACTCGGCTTGTTGACGAATATGCCGACGATAATAAACCACTTCGTCTGGAAGCAAAGATGAACGGTCCCACTCCCACCATACAAGATTGAGCAACGGCCATAAAATGACTCTAATTGCATGGAACTCGGGTTGGAAAATCCAATTGCCTATGAAATGACGAAATGCCTTGGGGTTTTCGTCCATAGAGGACGGGAATGAGAGGATATAGAAGCGCTGCAAGTAACAGGCAGCCGCAAATTTCACGGCCATCCATGCAGTGATGAGAACCCACAATGGAATGTAGATTGTCACCGTCCAAAATCCTCAAATGCTGGCCGCAAGATCTCGCTCCAAGTGCATTTTAGACCACCTACCAGCATCGCAATACCGCATGCTGCTAAGAACAACCATACGAACAACTAGAAAAAGCTCCCAACGGGTCGTCGATGATGTCCCGAACAAACAACTTTATCCTACCAGGCTTTCTCGGCTCGCATGGTAACGTCTTTCCGCAGTGACCACAATAGGCATCTTTTTTCTTGGTCTCGCTATTGCATACGGGACAAATCATGCCGCACCGATTTTTTCCACGCTCAAGCCGCTTTCATATCGATAACATACCAAATCTGGTGGAATTGTCAAGGCTTTATTCGCTTGCTCTTCTTTCGTAAAGAATCTGTGATTTCTTTATCCAGAACTACGACCGCAGAGACAAAAACGAGCACAGGGAGTGCTATAAAAACTACGGCAAGAATCAAAAATAATTCTCTCAGAAAAGCCATTACGGCCATTATACGGCAGGCCCAGCAACTTTACAATCTGTAATTGAAATATGCGATTCCTGATAGTCCTACTCCTGGTTGTAGTATCTGGTTGTTCGGTCTCTCCTGTCCCCAAGAACATTCAAGCCAGACGAGTGGAGGTTCATAATAAATCAGAAACTCTCAAAAACGTGATCCATGAGGGTGATATACTGTTCCGACTAGGGAATGCGCTCGCCGGTAGCGTAGATTTCAGCGACATGGTTGCAGTTGTCAGTGAAAGCGACTTCTCTCATGCAGTTATTGTGCACAAAATTATCGGTAGCGACGTGATTGTTGCTGATGTGAGCGTTCTTGGTATAGAGAGACAGTTCTTAGAAGACTGGCTCATGGAAGCTAACAAAAACATAGTTGTCAAGCGACTCAAGGCACAATATAAACAACATCTACCTAATGTGCTAAAATCTCTCCAACAGGTAATTGATGACGACGTTCTTTATGACGACAGTTTCGAGCCCGGCGCTGATCGATTGTACTGCACCGAATTAGTGGATTACTGTTTCCGTACAAACGGCATCCCCTTGGCTCCTATGATAAGAATGCGAGATCTGCCGTCGTTCAACAAGAAGTGGATTATTGCTGGTTTCGCAGAACTATTAACTGACCTTGATCTTGATACAGAGGTGGTGGTTGCCGGTAATGATCAAATTGGATTGTTCTCTTCCCCATACCTAGAGACAGTAATCGACCTAAGATAATGGTCAGGCGGTAGGGGCCACTCGCGACCCCTGCCGCCCTCCTCGCTCCCGGTCGGGGGAGTTAGCGGTTGATCCTGTTGCTGTCGAAACAGACTATCCAGACTGTTCCTTGACGACACAGGATGATGATTCTTGGAGGCTCGCTCCAGGCGCACAGTATGGTGTTGTTGTCAATGCGAATGCAGGTGACTTCTCCCTGTCCCTGCATGGCATTGTTGACCAGATTGGTTACTTCGGAAGCTTCTCCAAACTGTATATCTACCAAATGTGCATCGAAGACTGTCGAGAACATGTCTTCCGTATCTTGCCGGAGAATTTGAAGACGTTCTTTGTCACCTTCGCCAGTGAATACAAGCAAGTCGCCGTTGACCTTAAATGCATCCACCAGGCTAGGTTCTCCATCGTCGGGACAACATTCCTCTAGGTTGCCGTCAGCCGCAATCACAGCAGCAAGATGGGCGAAGATATTGACATCCTCATCCATCAGTTGCAGCAGCGCATCATCGGCTACTGGCGTTGGATTGGCCTTATCCTGTTGGACAGGCGAACCAAAGGCCAAAAGAGCAAGGATCAGGTACATTGTTCGTACTCCTAAAACAAAGAAACAGAAACAGAGCGCTACGCAGCGCCCTTACCCGATTTTGCCCCGACCGGTGAAGCTGGGTAAGACGTGATATATAGGGAGTATAGCATATCTGGGGGAAATGTCAAGGAGAAAATTCTGGTAATTTGGGCAATAAGCTAACCTGGAGCATTCTGCCTCAAGACGCTCATCTCAGGACCATTTTGTTCAAACGAAGTGTGGACCGCGAGCAACGTCGCTCCTTCCGTTCTATTATACCGGAAGAAGCATCAGTGTTCCTCTTTATTACTAGACAACAATCTTGAAGGAACTAGATTTTTCCTCAAACAACCAACCGAGCGCCTTTAGCTCGTGAAGATGTTGGGTTGCAATATGTTCCTCTCTAGGACCGTCCAAGGCGTAGATAAGATGGTTGGCGGCGGCGACATTTTCGACCCCGTACTCTTTGAGTATTTCTAACCCCTCGATAATCCGTTCAATTTGAGGCTTCTGCACTGCCGTGACAGGATCATCCATATCCATATTTAGCAAACCCATATGTCTGCATCCTCTCTGAGTTTATTGGCCACGATAGGTCGGTTCATCCAATGTTCATCAGAATCTTGAATCAAACTTACAAAACTACGACGAACCCATTTCAAACGAACAATAGTCCGATCTCCTTGTTCTACCTTGATGTAAAGACCTTCGGCCAAGTCCGACATATCTGTCTGCTGCTCAACCTGCGCGGAATCAAGGCCCGCTGCGGCGGCTGCCTGAGCTAAATTATCCCGCCAGTCAACGCTTTTGTAAACCGATTTATCCAACAATTCTATGAGACCTTTAGCGTCAAAACTAGTTCCTTCCCCCAGGGTTGCAACTGGTTCTATATTAACACCAGAACAACATCCCAACATTTCATGGCGTCTGTTCGTTGATAAGAAGAAATTTCCTTCCTTATCAAAAATATCAAACTCCATAAACCAGTGAGGAAGCTGATCATAGAAAACACTGTGCTTGGCATGCATCCATTCGCCGTACATAATGTAGCGGGTGCCAAGCAAGTCCCACAAAGCAGACTTATGTGCATTGGCCCACGACTTAAAAATGTCGAATTGACGCTCGCGGGGGCCTCCACCCAACTCATGCCCACGGCTCTGTAACAACAAATATTCCTGCGAAAGAAAGGAAATTCCACAGTTAGCACCATCGATCTTTTCTTCTACAACAATGTAACGCCCTTGAATGTCCGCGAACGGGATCTGTCCAAGGTCTTGATCGCCAGATTGCAGGGCCGATCCAGCCAGGTGATGGGTTCTAGGATACTTGAGGAATTCCGTTTTGCACATGCCTTTCTAACGCCTTAATTGTCTTCTCGTGCTTTTTAACTAAATCGAGAATAGCGAGACCACCAGGAACGGCTCCATCGTGGCGCAACGCATAGCAAGCCTTAATCATTCGTTCTTCGAGCTTCTCAATCCTGTCTTGCAATTTATCGCTTTTGTTCCCATGGTCCCACTCAGCTTGCCATTGCCGAGACCGCTTCTCTCTATCCGATTCCTGTCTGCTCGGCTTGTGGTGCCAACAGTACCACTTGCCGCCTTCCTTATATTTCCCACTCTTGCCGCACTGGTGAGAAAACCTGTCCGAAACATAGCCCTCGCAATCATGGTGCTCACTCATTGTGCTTCTTCTCTAATACTTCGATTCGTTCAATGAGCGGTTGCATTTCTTTCTGGATAAGTGCTGCTGTCTGACTTTTGTATGACCAACTCCAATGCCACCAGCGATTCAGTTTCCAAGCTCCACTAATACCGCAGACAACTAGAAGCACCACAAAACCAGTGACAACTCCAGAACGTTTAGATGTGGGAGAGTTCTCGTTCTTTTCTGTCATCGTTGATCCTCTTGATCTCAGTATAACGTACCTTGCCCTTCTCTGTCTTACTCCAATGCTCGCAAGTACCGATGCACCAATCCGTATCCACTTCGAGTTTCAAACTGGCACGAGCCAGAGCATTTCGGGCGTTCTCTCCTCCCAGGAGAGTAGAGTTCATCATTCACGTCGGCCTCAAACATTTGAGACAACGGAGGAACTTTTCCCAAGGTAATCGAGCCGCATCAAGCATCAGTCCCAATGCTCCGGATCGTTCAAAAACTCTTCCGGGAAGAACGTTGATATCGTTTTTCTTATGCTGTCATAAGAAGCGATTGCGGGAATACCGCCCGGAAGAAAAACTCTCCAATGACTCACCCTTTTCGATTCTGTCGCCACAAGAACAACGAGTTTATGCTGTATGTCTCTGATCATCTCTTCCAACTGGGCTCGGTTTAGATCAACACCAAACCTTTCCATGGCCCGTCTCTTAGCATGGGCTCTTTGACATATAGCTTTGTTTGGTCGCTTCCTACTCATCACATTCGCAATGCTTGCGTCCTTTTATGTGCTTGTCGTGCAACTGAGCCAGCCTCTCTCCGAAGAGACACAATGTATCTATATTTTGTCGCGCCGATAGTTCTCTTGAAACAAACTCTCCATCGGTATTCGTCGGGCACGCCATCGTAAGTAGCAAACGAGCCTCTTTCTCGCTTCCCACAGAGAATACTGGCAGAAAGCCGTCCGGTACGACCGTACCGTACTTGACTATGACCGCTCAGTAAATCTTGATTTTTTGATCAAGTCTCATTCGATTTTTCATTCCTTAATCTTCTCCCGGTAAAGGTGATGTTCTAGAGCATATTTGAAAACGTCTACCCCCATTACTTCGATCACATGTTGTTCAGTTCGATAGGTGTCGTATTCGATATCATGGTCGTTGTTAAACCATCGGCGGAAACGTTCTCTCGCCATGGTAGAGGAAACTTCGGGCAACGGTTGTTCGCAGCGGAAGTAGATATGAGGAGGCTTGCGATACCAATCCACTGCTGGATCGCTTGTTTCTCCTGCACGATCTACAACCACGAATCGGATCATCCTTTCAAGATACCCGTAGTTGAACCATTTGTCGAAAGTATTGGCGTTGTCCATGCCAATGATGATTGAGAAGTTGAAGTTTTCGCATTCAGGATCATCTTGTATCGTCTTGGCAAAATGATAAGTTCCACGAAGTTTGTGTTCAACCTCATAATCCCAGACCCGGATGCGAGGGTCATCAGCCACAGCAAGTTTGCACATCTCGATTCGATACTCTGTCTTCGTCATCTTCTTATTGAACATATGCCGGAAGCAAGGAACAAACCAAACTTCATCGAAGGTTTTGCTCCAATCGAGAATAGCCTTTGCTACAGCGACATGGCCAACAGTGGGCGGGTCAAATGCGCCACCCAACAAAGCGATATTCAACTTTCTACCGAGTGATCTGTATTGCACTCGACGATCAGTGATTTTCTTATGACATGCAGCCAAGGCATCGACTGGATCGAAACCGCACTCGTGACCGAGGGCCAGCAGAGAAGCGAGCAAATCTCCGTATTCATCACGAAGATTTTGGACGGTGGTGAACCGTCTTAGTTCTATCGCCTCTCCAAAAATATCTTCCAGCCGCGCAGCAAGAGGAGTGGAACCGAAGGACTCGGCAAAAAATTCACCCGTTTTCTTTTGGTGATGCCGAATATCTGCCATCAATCGCTTCCTGTATCAGTCCCAGTCGTCACAAATATGTTGAACATGCGAAAGAGCATGTATCAAATACTTGCGAACCACTTGAGCACGCTGCTGTCCTTCCTTGAACTCTCCTCTAACACGATTAACGCTGATCTCTTGCAACATCGTGTCTGCTCTCTGAACATCAGTCGCCGACTTTTCTAATCGTTCATCAATCTGCGGCGTTAGCTTTTCCGCCACATGGCGGTCAATCTCGTTTTGATCCATTGGCTATTATACTAGCCGAAACGAGCAATTTGTCAAGGCTTTTTTCAGAACAGACGTGGGGCGAGCCAGACAGGAAAAATGTAAAAGACGAGCAAGGCCAAGATTATTATCAGGTATACGGCTAAAATACCCACAACAACCAACGAACACACCCCATAAACGACAGGCATACACTCAGTAGCAGGCCGAGAACACCGGCATATATAGCAGTCTTTACATAAACTCCTGCTGTATCTGACGGAGAACCGAACAGAAACTTGCGGGCGGGGATGCTCAAAATGGCCATACCAAATGCAAGAAACATGGCTTCACTTTAACCGGGTTTTAGGGATTGTCAAGCTTTTAATCCCAAATATTGTCGTAACTATCTCCACCGTCACACGATTCAGTGACAGAACCAAAAGTGAATGCGTCAATCACAGATTCCAATAGAGAGGAACCGTTTGAATATGCTCTTACGGCTCTAGCGATGAGGAACAATATTACAATAGCCCCAAGAGCAATAAGAACCCAAATCCACCATAACATTAGTCACCTCCGCAGTCTCCACCGCAGTCTCCACCGCCGTCACCACCGCTGTCACCACC
>SDBT01002526.1_pt1 | contig 32275 bp, 25 predicted proteins | sample 2277101 | NCBI WGS metagenome assembly SDBT01 (sample SAMN10404973, study PRJNA504765) | marine sediment metagenome | isolation source: marine sediment core GS10_PC15, 103 cmbsf | place: Arctic Ocean: Southern Knipovich Ridge | collected 2010 | reverse complement strand
GTCTCAGTCCATGCCATAATAGGCCCTCTCTTTTTTGAGGACCATTATATCTTAATACTGTTACCCATGTTCTTAGCATAATCTGTTACCTATGTTACCGGTTTGCACCCCGCTTAGCCCCCAAGTTTATCTTGGGGGTTTTCTTTTTGGGCATATTGGGATTTCATTTATGCCTTTGCTTTGGCGGTGGTTTTTTTGGGTTCTCGGGGGGGAGGTGCTGTTGGGCCTCTGAATACTATTACTCCTGTTGGGCATTTTGTTATTGCGGTTTCGGTTTGTTCGGTTGGGGAATAGTTTTGATAATCCAGGTGGGCCAGGAAATCGTCGATGCTGAATATGTCCGTTTGCTTTACGCAAAGCTTGCATCCGATGCATCCGACGTTGCACATCGAGCGTGTCATTTTGCCGGTCTCTCTATTGCGGCATGCGACGGTCAACATATTTTCCTGTCCGAACGGGACCATCTCGATCAGGTTTCGGGGGCAAGCCTTGGCGCAAGCGGTACAGCCGGTACAGTTATCGTAATTAACGGTGCTCAAACCATCGATGACATGCAGCGCATCGAATTTGCACGCCCGAACGCAATCGCCATAACCCAGACATCCGAACTTGCATGCCTGAACGTTCGGCAGGGCATTGGCTGCGGTACAACTTAAAATACCAGCGTACCGGGCAAGAAACGTTCTGTCTTCGGAATGTGCCCGGCAATGTATAATCGGTCTTTGGGCTGGGCCAGCATTGCTAACCTGGAGATTAAGTACGGCGGCTATTTTGTCCGAAGTTTCCGGGCCACCCGGAGCGCATTTGCCGATAAGCTCTGGGTCAATGAGGACCGCTTTTGCGTAAGGACCGCAGCCGGCAAAACCACATGCACCGCAATCAAGACTCGGAAGAGCCTCTTGAATCTGCTCGATCTTTGGATCGACTTCGACTTTTAGCTTTTCGCTGGCTATAAGAAGAGCCAGGGCAAAACCGCTTCCGAGTCCGAGCATAATCAAGCCGGCGGGCAGAACACTATTTAATAATCCACTACTAACAGCTACGATCAAAATCATCTTATCATTCCTGCAAATCCCATAAACGCCAGGGTAAGTAAGCCGGCGGTTATTAATGTAATCGGTGCTCCTTTTAGTGACTCGGGGACGTCCGCGAGTTTGAGGTTCTCACGGATACCGGCCATGATGCAAATTGCCATAGTAAAACCGATCCCGGCACCGAAGCTAAGTACTACAGCTTCGAGCAGATTATCGATCTCCCAGAGATTGATAAACAAACACAAGCCCAGAATCGCACAGTTGGTCGTAATCAACGGCAAAAAGATTCCGAAGCTCTCATAAAGACCGGGAAAGAACTTCCGCAAGTACATCTCAACGAGTTGGACGGCACTTGCGATTACGAGTATAAAGCAAACATAGCGTGTAACTTCCAATCCCAACTTCATTAAAATCCAGTGGTCGATCATCCATGTCAGCGTTCCGCTGAGCGTCACCACGAAAGTCACCGCCAGACCCATACCAAAGGCCATATCGATCCTGCCCGATACGCCCAGGTAAGGACAGATTCCGAGAAACTTCGTAAAGACGAGGTTGTTGATAATTACGATGGATATAAAACCCAGCAGTAAAACAGTTACGGTATCCATAAACTTTTGTCTCCTACGCCTGCTTCTTTGTAATGATATTGACCAGAGCCAGCATAAGTCCCAGCGTAATAAATGCCCCCACCGGCATACCCATCGCCGCCCAGGGTACAAAAGTATTCGGCATCACCTGGAGTTCGAATAATTTACCGGTCGAAATCAATTCACGAATCCCTGCCAACACGCACAGCGTTGCAGTAAAACCCAGACCCATACCGATCGCATCGACGATACTGACAACCAGCCCATTCTTACTCGCACAGGCCTCGGCTCGGCAGATAATGATACAGTTAACGATAATAAGTGGAATATAAGGACCGAGTTTTTCACTCATATCCGGCAGGAACGCCTTTAGAAACAAGTCGGCGATTGTAACAAAAGTTGCAATGGTCAGCGTGAACATAAGTATTCTCAGATGGGGTTTTAGGAGGTTTCGCATCAGGCTGACCACAATGTTACTGCAGATAAGCACAAAAAGGACACTTGCGCCCATAGTCAAAGCCGGTTTAACCGCCGCGGTTACGGCCAGTGTCGGGCACATTCCCAGCAGCAGTCTAAAAACAGGATTCTCCTGCCACAAACCGGCCATGAACGTCTGGCCCAACGCCGGGGCTTTTGAATTTTCGTTAGCCATTATTTCGTTAATCCCTCTTTCTGCAACAACTCTTTGACCACTTCAATATACATATTGAAAGTCTTGACCACAGCGTCGCTGCTGACGGTAGCTCCGGTTATAGCAATAATTTGCCGATCAATAACACTTGCATCGCCCGACTTGGAAAGTATGAGCATCTCTATCGGCGCACCAACAAACTGAGCACTCAAAAAGTCCTCTTTAATCTTGTCACCAAAACCAGGTGTCTCGTTGCTGGCCAGGACTTTATATCCATAGAGCTTTTGGCAATTCGAATCGACCGCGATAACGAGCTTGATCTTGTCGGCAAAACCGGAACCAATCGCAATGAACGCAAAACCTGTTGTTTTACCGCTGCTGTCAACAGCTATGTAAATATCGGTTTCCAATATCTTGCCTTTTCGCCCCGGTATGTTTGCGTCGTCTATCGCAAGATCGAAGCTGTTCGCGTCGGCGATAAGTGCGGTCATCAGTTTGTTTCGCTTGTCAATCTCGTTCTGTGTTATCCGATCAGACCACCCGGCATTTGCAACGGCCAGGAGCAGTCCAAAACAAAACGCAGATACAATCAACAACCAGCTTTGCTCGAAAAAGTATTTTACCTTAGACATTTGGCTTGCCTCCTGCTGGAACAAGCTTGAACATTTTATCAATCAATGGCGTTACCGCATTCATTAAAAGCACCGCATACATAACACCCTCGGGATATTCACCTATGATTCTTATCAGCATAGTAAGTGCCCCGACACCGATTCCGAAAAGCCACATACCCTTTGTAGTCAAAGGCGCAGTTACCGGGTCGGTAGCTATGAAAAACGCGCATATTAACATACCGCCGGCGGTAAGATGCGTTAGCGGTGACATATAGGCCTGGGGATTAATCAAATACGCGATTGTGCCAAAGACAAATGCCGACAGTAAGACTGCCAGGGGAATATGAATGCTTATTGTCTTTCGGATAAGAAGATAAATTCCACCGATGATAAGAGCAATCGCACTTGTCTCACCGAGGCAACCTCCGGTCGTACCTAAAAACGCGGCGTTTAGCTGGTCATTAACAACTTCTGTGCCGCTTTTGGTCTTTATAGATTGCTTACTCCATGCCAATGGTGTTGCCTGCGTGCGGGCATCTGTCACGCTGTCTGCGGATATCTCCGGCATCGCCGGATCAATCGTCGCCGGAACCATCCACGTGGTCATTAGCATACCGAATGACGCGGTCAGAAATGTTCTTCCGACCATCGCCGGGTTGAAAGTGTTCGCGCCCAAGCCTCCGAAGACCATTTTGCCGATAGCTATGGAAAAACTACTGCCTATTACTGCCGCCCACCACGGTAAAGCCGGTGGCAATGACAAGGCAAGGATGATACCGGTTACAACGGCGCTAAAATCGCCGATCGATTCTGTCGGATTCGGTTTTTTGCGAATCAGATTGCAAAGCACTTCGGCAACTATGCACGCAATAATGCAAACCGGAATCAGGATAAAGGCCCGAACTCGGAAATAGAAAGCCGCCATCACCATCGCAGGAACCAGGGCGATTACTACATCAACCATGACACTTCGCGTGCTCATCGATTTACTGATATGCGGTGACGGTGATACTGTTATATCTTTTAGCATTTAATCGCTTCCAAAACCAACTCACGTACTCATATACTCATCTACTCATCTACTCATCTACTCATTCACTCATTCACTCACCTATTCCGGCATCCTTTTCTTTTGACGAGCCACAAGAATCTTGCCCGTCTTGATATAACCTGTAAGTTCTATATTCGCCGGACAAACATAACTGCAGCATCCGCACTCCATACACGCATTCATATAATAATCCTGCGCAACATCGAGCATATCGCACTTGACCGCATGTGATATCTTCGTCGGATTCAAATGCTCCGGGCAGACCTGTAAACATCTGCCGCATCGAATACAAGGTGTCTGACGGTGGGCGAATTTCGCCCGGCCTATCTGTTTGGGCGTCAGAACGGTTATCGAACCGGTTGCCTTGGTCGTCGGAGTAGCAAGATCGGCAATCGCTATCCCCATCATTGGTCCGCCGGTTATTACCTTGGCGGATTTTTCCGTGACACCTCCGCAAAATTCAATTAATTCTCCGGCCGAGATCCCTATGGGGACATAAAAATTACCCGGTGTGGTTATAGCTTCTCCTGTCACGGTGACGACCCTGTGAGTAAGCGGATGATCGCAGACAATCGCTTCTGCGATAGCCGCACAAGTAGCCATATTAAGAACAAGTACTCCGATCATGGGTGGAATTCCACCTGTGGGTACGTGCTTTTTTAGAACCGACCTTATCAACTGCCGCTCGCCGCCCTGTGGGTACTTGGTTCTGACCGCGACAACTTCGATATCGTCGGTATTCTTATGCCTGGTAAGTGCTGCGGTCATTACTTCAATCGCACGTGGTTTGTTATCTTCAATAGCGACAAAGACATGCGAACAACCGGATGCCTTTTTCGCTAATTTTATCCCGGCGATTATCTGGTCGGTCCATTCGAGCATAATCCGATAGTCGCATGTAATGTACGGCTCACACTCGCATCCATTGATAATCATCGTTTCTTTGGGCATCTTGGGATTGGGTTCTACTTTTACCCTCGTGGGAAAGCCGGCACCTCCCATACCTACAAGACCGGACTTGCGAATCGCAACGCATATCTGCTCGCCGGAAAAACGGCTATCGTCAAAATCACTGTCGAACCGATCATGTACCGGAACCTTAATCGTGTTAGTCTCCGGGTCAGGATCTATGACAATCGCCATACTTCGGCCCATGATGACATGCGGCTGAAGGGTAATCTCCTTGACTTTTCCGTTCACCGGAGAATGAACCGGAGCACAAACGAATGCGTCGGCATCGGCTATTTTTTGTCCGATGCTGACCTTGTCACCCTTTTCTACCAGTGGCCGAGTCGGGGCGCCGATATGCTGGCTTAGCATCATTTTGATTTGTTTAGGAACCGGACCTGGCGCAATGGCGATTTTACTTGTAAGTTCTTTACTATCAGGCGGATGTGTTCCGCCTGGAAAGGTCAATCTTGCCTTTGTTTCAACATTCATATCGTCTTTTTTGATTTTCCTTTCGTTTTGAACAGAATCGGTCCTACTCGGACAGCGAAAATGGACAAGACAACTATAGTGAGCGATCCGAGTGTGCTGATCAGAGTCTTGAGGACAGAAAGAATGCCAAACATCGGCAGGACCAGATCAAAAACTGCAAGAGAAACGATGAAAACCACCATGGGCATAAGAAAAGCGATCAGGACTGCGCTTAGCACAGAGGGCTCCTGAATACGCCCAAGACGCTCATAAGCTTCCTGGCAGCGATTCTGCTGAATACATCCTTTACATAAATTCTGTTGGTCCATTTTTTTCTATCGAACAAAATAAAATATCCTTATAATAAAAGTTAGCAAGGTTTTCAAATATATTCCTGAATATTATAACAATTATGCCGAAAAACATACTAATTGCAGTTCTTGCACTATTAAGCTGGCTTAGCACCGGTTGCGCAGTCAATCCCCTGACCGGTGACGAAGAATTCATGCTGTTATCGGAAAAACAGGACGTTGGAATCGGCAGTAAATATGCCCCTGAAATTGAAAAACAACTTGGCGGCCGGATCGAAAACGATCAAATACAACAATACATCGACAAAGTCGGCCAGAAAATAGCACGTGTCTCTCACCGACAAAGTATCGAATATCACTTTACCGCGGTCGAACATGAATCCATTAACGCACTTGCACTTCCTGGCGGTTATATATTCATCACAAGAGGTCTGTTGGAAAAACTGACAACCGAGGCTCAGCTTGCCTCTGTCCTTGGGCACGAAGTTGCGCATGTTGTCTCAAGAGATACCGCAAATAGGATGAGCAAAGAAATAGGTATGACTATTCTACTTGCTGCTACTATGGTTACAGGTCAGGCACCAGGGGAAGTAATTAACGCCGCCCTGGTTACCCAGCAGATTCTGGGTCTTAGTTACAGCAGAGATGACGAACGCGAGGCCGATTTCGGTGGTATGCGCTACATGTTCCGCGCCGGATATAATCCTCAAGGTATGATCGAAACAATGGAGATTTTCCTAAAGCAGCCTGGCGAAAAACCGCCCGAATTTTTTTCTACTCACCCTTCACCTGATAACCGACTTAGCTATCTGAATCGCACGATTAAAAATAAGTATTCAAATATCTCGTCCCTGACAACCGGAGGCGAAGATTATACTAAAAATGTGCTTGAGCCACTAAAGTCCAAGCAAGGTAAAGCCAAAGTTAAATCGGAACAAAGCCCCAAATAAAATAAGACCCGAATCGATCCGGGCCCTAAATAACATCCTAATATTAGCAAGTCGTATCAAAATCAAGCAAAACTACACGACTACTTGCCGCCTGCGTCTTTTAGTCTGGCTGTGGCCTTTTCTCTTCTCCCTCTTTCGATATCGCTGTAACCGCACTTCGGGTTCGGGCATCTATCCCCAAAATCTCCCCTCTTTATGTTGCCCTCGAAGACCAATTTGCACTTCTGGCATTTGAAGGCCTTGTATAAACTTTCCTTATTGCATTTCTCACAGATTAGCGCCGGCGATTCTACGGTCATCACCTCTCTTTGCCTTTGGATATTTTCTATTTGCCTGTAGTATTCGCGCATTTGTATCTCATAATTGGCTTCGCATTTATCTTTATCATTTCGGCATATTACCCACATCATCTTTTCCTTAGGGATGCTATTTATACCTTTGCTACCTGAATCTCTTGTCATAAAGGTGACCGCACCGGCCAGGGCAAGCGAACCAACGATAATGCCAATCATAATAGGTTTTTTCTTATCTTCATCCATTTATTGGATCCCCAAAACAATACGCAGTAACAACTCAACCATGTGTCCCCAACATGCTACAAGCTTAACTACATTACGTCAAACACCTATTAGGTTTAATCAACTTGTTCCATTGCCGATTCAAGTTTGCTCATTTGCAGAATCTTTCCGGGCTCTTCCGGCATCCCGGTTCTGGCCGAAAGATAAGCCGCTTCGATTACTGCCATATTGCGTAAATTCGCACTGTAAGGGCACAAAAGCCTGTTCTCATCGGGGGATATCACGCTCAGAGCGAAGTTTTCGACCAACTTAGTGACACATTGGCGATGGTCCCATTGGTATTGGCGATCTAACTCAATTGTGCCAACATGGTCGGTTACAGTAAATTGCTTTCTGCCGACCGATATAATCCTGTCGTTGGTATAAGCCCTGAGAAATTCTCTCTCAGGTTCGGCTTGCATCTGGCGCCAAACTGTCAGATTGCCGATAAGCGACTCTGTAAATCTCATATTCACAAGCGCCGTATCTTCGGCTAAATACAATCTCTGCTGGCGATCACCGGCGGTATTAGTGCTCAATGCATATACCGATTCAGGCATATCGAAGTTCATTACAATCTGGTCGATCAAATCGTAGCAATCGTAAAGCAGAACACCGCCCCCTGAAAGTTTGGGATCGCTATGCCAGCGATCCTCGTTTTCTTGCGAAGCCCTCGAAGCAGCGGTAATTAGAAATACATGCTCAACAGAACCGGACGAGACAAATTTTCTAAACTCCCCAAAAGCTTCGGAAACCCTGGAAAGATTTGCTACTGCATACTTAACTTCACATTCTTCTGCAAGAGCTATAAGTTCTGCAGCCTCTTCCAGATTTCGGGCTGGAGGGGCAAGTTTGAATACATGGCATTTATTTTTTAGTGCAGATCTGACATACTGATCACAGCGGTGAAGACTTTCGCCTACCAGCAGACAATCGTATCGGTCCTGAGTTATCAATTGCCTGTAGTCATCGTAGAACTTGCAATCCAGCGTTTGGGCTCTGTCATGAACTATCTGTGTATCCTGATCGGCGACGGCACAAATTTCCAGGCATTCGATCCCCAAAGCGGTATCCAGCAGAATACCACCCGATGCCCCAAGTCCCATTATTGCTGTTTTTAATCTTTTCCGGCTCATTTGCGATAGTCCTACATTATTTGATGCGCAGAACCAAATACCTGTTCCATAAAATTCTTAAATAGCCACTTTTCCCGGAACGGACAAAGGGTTCAAAATATTTCTCATCGTACTCAGACTGTCTTATTGGGAATAATGAAATGATCAGGAACAGGAAACCGCGAGCAAAGCAGGAGGACTTCCTTGCCAATTTCTTCGATCGCCGAATCATTTTCAATATTTTCAACTATCCGATTAATATATGTAGCAATCTCTATAGCCTGGTCTTCTTTCATCCCGCGAGTCGTAATTGCAGGGCTTCCTATCCGAAGACCGCTTGGATTGGCCGGAGGAGCAGGATCATTCGGTATTGTGTTATAATTGGTGACTATCCTTGCCCTGTCAAGTGCCTTGGATAGCTGCTTACCGGATATTCCCTTGTTTCGCAAGTCAAGTAGCATCAAGTGGTTGTCGGTCCCCCCGGAAACAAGCTCAAAACCGTATTCCAGCAGTTTATCAGCTAATGCCTTGGCATTTTTGACTATCTGCTTGGCGTAGGCAATGAACTCCGGAGTATCGGCTTCGGCCAAAGCAACGGCAATAGCGGTCATAGTATGCATATGAGGACCACCCTGAAGGCCTGGAAAAACCGCCCTGTCAACATTCCTTGCATATTCGGCTTTGCAGAGAAGCATTCCACCCCGAGCCCCGCGAAGAGTCTTGTGGGTCGTCGTGGATACTACATCTGCATGAGGAACAGGACTCGGGTGAATTCCGGCCACCACAAGACCAGCGATATGGGCTATATCACTTACATGGTAAGCGCCGACATCTTTTGCTATCTGGCCGAATTTCTCGAAATCAATGATCCTCGGATAAGCTGTGGCTCCGGAAATAATCAGCTTCGGCTTGTGCTTCTTAGCCAAATCCGCTATCTGATCATAATCGAATCTTCCAGTATCCGGATTGACTCCATATTGGACCGAATTGAAGATCTTACCCGATGCGGTCGCTTTCCATCCATGAGTTAAATGACCTCCATGAGTCAGAGATAGTCCCATAATCGTATCACCAGGCTCTATCAAAGCAAGATAAGCCGCCCAGTTAGCGATCGATCCTGAATATGGCTGGACATTTGCATGATCGGCTTTAAAGAGTTTTTTTGCACGCTCCTGGGCTGTTTTTTCAATCAGATCGGTTACCTGCTGGCCTTCGTAATATCGCCTGCCGGGGTAACCCTCTGCATATTTATTGGTAAGACAACTACCACTGGCCTGCATCACCGCCTTGGAAACATAGTTTTCTGAAGGTATAAGCCTGATTGAACCGCTTTGACGGGCTCCTTCCTGGCGGATAAGTTCATAAATTAGCGGGTCATATTGCTCTAAAGCTGTTGTCATATTCTTTTCTCCGTGGAATTCGAGAGACAAGTCTCAGTGTCTAAAAACCTTAATAATGTCTGTATGAACGCTGATTCGTCCAAATGTTCAAAAATACAAGTTGAAACAATGACGAAAGCCCCTTATATCACACTCATAAAGCCAGTACAAGCATTTAATTATTGACAGTTCCGGTATTAATGGTACGATATATATTAAACTACAGTATCAATAACAAGGATTTACTCGGAGCCCTATGTCAGAACAAGATTCAGGTCAAAACTTGGCCAGAGCCGGTGATATTTTCAATAAAGCCGAGGAAGCGTCCAAGACAGAAGACTTTGACGCTGCCATAGAGCTTTATATAGAAGCACTGTGCCTGGCACCAAACGAAGTGGACATTGGGCACATAAAGCTAAGAGAAATCTCCGCAAGAAGACACACAAGCGGAGGGAAAAAACCTACTGAGGAAGAAATCGAGAAATACAGTCAGGGTCAAACTCCTTTGGACCAAATGATCAACGCCGAATACCTCCTGGCCAAGAATCCCGGAAGTCTTGCATATGGAGAAACCTTCCTAAAAGCTGCGGTAACAGGTGGTTACGCCGAAGCTGCAAAATGGATGGCGGATTTGATGTTCCTGGCTAATAATCGTGCACAAAAACCTTCACTTCTACTATACATCCTGTTAAAAGAATCCTACGCAGCACTTGATTTGTTTGAACGTGCAGCGGCAGCTTGTAGATACGCCACAAAACTAAAGCCTGACGACCCGATGCTCGCGTTTGAATTAAGAGAACTTGCTGAAAAAGCCGTTTCCTATCGAATCTCACCCCCTCAACCTGATCAGTCTCAATCGCTCGAAGAGAGCCTTCCTGATGAAATCAAAATCGAACCTCTGACAATGACCGGCTATGACGATCTCATGGAAGAGGACAGAATCGATCCGGCAATTGCACGTGCGACAGGCTTTTTTCAAAAGGCCAGAAAAGTAGCAGAAATAAATAATTTTGACTACGCTATCGAGCTTTACCTCGATGGAATCAGATGCACCCCCGACGCACTTGAAAGCGGGCACCTTCCGCTTTGTGAACTGGCCCTGAAAAGACAGAAAAAAGGCGGTAAAAAACCCTCACTGGTAGAGAAGGTCAAACGTCTGAGAGGAAAAACTTACCTCGATCAGATGATTAACGCTGAATACCTCTTCGCAAAGGATCCCGACAACCTGCAATTCGCCGAGGCAATGGTAAAAGCCGCTGTCGCGGGCGAATTCAATAAGACTGCCGACTGGATCGCAAACTACACTTTTCAGGCAAACAACGCTTCAATTAAACCTTCGGTTCAGACATATCTTCAACTAACTGATGCATACAAAAAACTCGGGCACCTGGACAAGGCACTGGTTGCATGTAAACACGCTGCACGACTAAAACCAAAGGATGACAACCTTAAAGAGCAGCTAAAGAACCTGACAGCAGAAGTGACAGTTTCAAGCGGAAGGTACGATCAGGAGGGTGATTTTAGACAGTCTATCAAAGACGTTAAAACCCAGGATAAGCTCCATGCAAGCCGAAACTATGTCAAGACCGAAGACTATCGACTAAAAGCCGTTAATGAAGCCAGAAAAGCACTCGAACGAAATCCCGATCTATCTAACAATATATTCAAACTGGCCGAGGTACTGGTTGACCTTGATGAAGAAAAGTACGTAAACGAAGCTATCGAGCTATTAGAACAAACCTACCAAAGAAAAAGTGATTTCAGCTACATGCAAAAGGCCGGTGAAATAAGAATAAGGATGGCCAAGCAGAAACTAAGAAATACCAGGCATGAACTGGAAAAAAACCCGGAAAATCCCGAAAAAAAGGCAATAGAAGCGACATTATCAGATCAACTAAACAATATTGAACTTGAGCATTTCAAGCTCTGTGTTAAGCATTACCCGAGCGATCTTCATGCAAAGTACGAATATGGCGTCCGTACGTTAAATAACAAGCAATACGATCAGGCAATACCACTGTTCCAGGAAGCCCAGAAGGATCCGCGACACCGCATATCAGCCCTTGGAAGAATCGGAACCTGTTTCTTTGAAAAAGGCTGGTTTAACGACGCAATCGACGTTTTCAAGAAAGCCCTGGACTTATACGAAATAAAAGATGATAGCATTGCCAAGGATTTACGCTATAATCTTGCTCGAGCCTATGAAGAAGACGGCAAAGACGATAAGGCCTTGGAAATGTACAGAAAGCTCGCACAGCTTGATTTTGCATACAAAGATGTCCGACAAAGGGTGGACAAACTAAGAAATTAATGATAAAGTTAAAACAATTGAAATATGAATGTTATTCAAAAGCAGGTTCATTAGGAGACAATAGTGGCTAATTCGTTATCATCTAAAAAAAGAATCAGACAGAATAGTAAAAAAAGAACCATAAATCGGGCCAGAAAGAGCCAGATAAAAACACAAACAAAACGATTTGAAGAAGCTCTAAGCGTCGGCAACGTTGATGCGGCAGCAGAACAGCTACGACAGGTCACCCAAAAACTGGATAAGGCCGCTGCCACCAGCACCATGCACAAGGGAACAGCCGCAAGAAAAAAATCACGCCTTGCAAAAAAGCTCAACGCTGTTAAATCAGAGAATGCCTGATAAAGGCACAGGAAAAATAAACGAACACATCAACAAACATCCAGCGCCCGGTTAAAACAAAAGCACTGGGTGTTTTCACTTTTTTAAGATACAAAGAACAACATGCCCGAAGTCTATAAAAAACGTATAATCAAATTATTGAAACACCAGGACTATTCACCTCTGAAACTCCAGCATCTCGCAAAAACTCTCGGTGTCGGCTCGGAGGATTACCAGCAGTTCAAGCTCGCTTTTGACGAACTTCGTCATGCAGGCCACGTCGTGATCGGTACAAAGAATCTCATAACCCTTCCCCCTGTGTCCGGTAGAATAACCGGCACCTTTCGCGCGAATCCAAGGGGTTTCGGATTTGTAATACCAAACGAACCGAACTCGCATGGAGACCTCTTCATACCCCCGAAAAAGACCGCCGAGGCAATGACCGGTGACATCGTCGTCGCGAAGGTATCGAAAAAAGGAAAACGTGCCGGTCAGATACGATACACCGGAACCATCATCGAAATCCTCGAACGGGCACAAAACAGGCTTGTCGGAACACTGACAAAACAAGACGATGTTTGGCTTGTCGTACCGGACGGCACGGCATTTTTAGATCCGGTCATTGTCGATGATGTCACCGCGAAAAATGCCCGCAAAAAAGACAAAGTAGTCGTCGAGATACTTACTTTCCCAACCGATGAATATCTTGCGCGCGGTGTCATTCTCGAAGTACTCGGCAAAAGCGGCACTTATGACAGCGAGATAAAGTCGGTCATACGCCAGTACCATCTGCCTGAGGATTTCGATTCCGATTGTATCGGTCAGGCACGCGCGGCGGCCGCTGAATTTAAGTCCAATGCCGACGACGGCAGAGAAGACATAACGGACAAGGCCATCATCACGATCGATCCGCCCGATGCCAAGGATTTCGACGACGCCATAAGCATCGAACAGGACGCGGACGGCAACTGGGTACTCGGCGTCCATATAGCCGACGTAAGTACATTCATACCCGCCGAGTCACCGCTCGACGAAGAAGCAAAATTACGCGGAAACAGTATCTATCTGCCCGGTAAAACCATTCCGATGCTGCCGGAAATACTCAGCAACGGGATTTGCAGTCTCCAGCCGGAACAGAAACGATTTACCAAGAGCGCATACCTGACTTATGACAAGGACGCCAACGTCATAGCACGAAGATTCGCAAACTCTGTTATTTGTTCAACTCAGCGATTGACATATCAGCAAGCCGACAAAGCTCTAAAAGGCAAAACAAAGGGAATAAAGCCCCAGGCCCTGACACTGCTAAAAGAGATGGAACAGCTTAGCCGGGCGATTGAGGCACGGCGAATCAAAAACGGAATGCTTCATCTTGACATGCCCGAGACCGAACTGGTATTGGATAAATCCGGCCGGGTGACCGATGCCCGTCCCGCCGATGACAGCTATCCACATACGATGATCGAAATGTTTATGGTCGAAGCGAACGAAGCGGCTGCGTCACTGCTGGACCGGGTCGATATAGCATTCATACGTCGAATACATCCCGATCCGGACCTGCTTAGCATGAAGAACCTCGCACTGCTCGTTCGCGCGTTTGGATACTCTTTACCGCGCAATCCCGACCGCTTCTCGGTACAGAATTTGCTAAATTCCGTCAAAGGTACCGACAGTTCATTAGCCATAAACATTGCCGTACTGCGAAGTTTTGAAAAGGCGCAGTATGCACCGACGAACATGGGACACTACGCACTGGCATCGAAGCGCTATTGTCACTTTACCAGTCCGATCCGCCGCTATGCCGACCTGATAGTGCATCGTGCGATTCAGTGTTATCTCCAAAAAAAGACAGGCCCGAAATACCAGGAACAAAACCTGACCGAGACCGGCAAACATATCTCCTTTACCGAGCAGCGAGCCGAAGACGCGGAAAGAGAATTAAAGTCTGTTCTGATTCTGCAAATGCTAACAAAGCACATCGGCGATCAGATCGATTGCGTTGTCACCGGCATTACCGGCTTTGGCGTGTTTGTCCAATCAAAAAAATACGGAATCGAGGGCCTGATACAATCGCCCGATTTGGGGCAGGACCAGTGGAAGTTCGAGCGAAAAACCCAATGCATCATAGGGCAACGAACAGGCACAATCATCCGCCTCGGCCAGCCGATGAAAGTTAGAATCGTCTCAATTAATGTCCCCGCCCGCCAGCTAAACGTAGCACCAGCAGAACCACTAATCAAAGAACGCCCCAAAAAGACCAGCCAAGCAAAAAAATCAAAATCCAGAAAAAAACAAACAAAAAAACGCCAACGTCGAAAAAAGAAGTAACTAAACCATTTACTCTTTTCTCATCTACCCATTCACTCATTAACTACCTGCGTACATTTTCTGCACAAGTCTCCTAGTTACTACAGATCCACCCATAGAACATAGAACTGGCACATGTTTCCCGCGGTAAGAGTTTTTTAATTCGTAAGTCTTTGCCAGAAAAGGTGTTAGGTTATTTTCAAAAAAAATTGTCATTTTCATGTTGCATAGTGCGATAGCGTGCGTATAATTGCGTAATACGCATTATGTTGCAACAGAATGAACCAAAAACATTTTGAAAGGACATGAAGATGAAAAAAAACAAATCTATCTGGGAATTTAAAAATAAGAAACAGAAAGAAGAGTTTAAGGAATTGCTGACAAGAGAAAACTGTGGTAAGAAGCTAAAACTAATAAAAGCGCTTTTAGGAATGTCCCGCAGAGAGCTTGCAAGGATTATCGGGGTTTCAGAAGCTACTCTACGCCGTCTCGATAACGGAGAATCGCGGCCAACAGGCGAATTCATGAATAGACTTCAAGCTCTTTGTGTTATCGGTGCCGCAAAGTATGCAAAACTAAGGGATTCTGAAAAGGAGAAAGTTTCCGATTTAGTCGGTGCTACTGGCGGAGTTGTTGCTGGTGTAGGAGGAAGTATCGCAGCAATTGGTGCGGCAGGTGCAATCAGTGGTTTCTCTGCTGCCGGTATTACTTCGGGGCTTGCGGCCGTAGGAGGGGGAGCAATGCTCACAGGCGTAGGAGTAGTTGCTGTAATTCCGGTTGGGACAGGTCTTGTTGGCTACGGTTTAGTCAAAGGAATCAAGAAGATTTGTGAAGCAAACAAACTTTCGTGCCAAGAAGTTAATAAACAGTGGGAAATAAGAAGATTGCCATAAGCTAACAACTGAATCAATACAACTACTCCCATTATTCGAAATCTGTGATTGATAACAACTCTTGACGTCCCACAAGCAAAGGCTCCCCCCGTCTGACTCCTCGATTCCAAGTACATACTAGATAAATGGCCTCTGATTCCAATATCGCCATTACTATTTCACCTTGACGGTGCTGTATTTCACCCACCTGTGCTTCACAGTCTTCGCGACCATGTCGCCACTTGATAGAGTAAATCTTACGGTCTCTTATATCCCGGCCAGTTGTCTCCTTGGCGAATTTCTTAATTGAATCATATAGCTTACTCTCCTCATCTTTATTCTCCATTTTGGGTATGAAAAATTCCATGTCCTTTCCTTTTCGTTAGTTTAATGTATGAGATATTTACAACAATATATTTAGTGAAAGATGAACAAGCAGGATACAAAATTGGAAAACCGATTACTGCTCATTGCTAATCACTTCCACGCAGCGTTTGCACAAGTCGGGATGTTCGGGGTTTTCTCCTACGCTTGGCCAGTAGTTCCAGCAGCGTTGGCATTTTTGGTGGGTGCTCTTTTCGGGATAGACGGTTATTGGGCCTTCGCAATCGCATTTGCAGATCTTGATTTCGCTGACAATGCAAAGGGCTGCGAACTGCTCGGTTCCGAATTCCTCCAGAAGATCGTACACACTTTCATCACTGCAGCATACCCGCACCGAAGCCTCCTGGTTACTGCCGATCTGTCCGTCGCGCCGCAAGCCCTCGAGAACGCGCAGTACCTCGTCACGGACATCCATAATCTGATCCCAACGAGCTTGCTGCCCCTGCCAGTCAATCGACTCATCGACTTTTGGCATCGTGGCCAGGTGAACGCTATCAACATCTTGCGACTTAAACTTCATGGCCGCCCAAGCTTCTTCGGCAGTATGGGCCAGAATTGGGGTAAGCAGCCGAACGAGCGAATCCAGGATCCTGTACATCGCCGTCTGACCGCTGCGGCGCGAACGGCTGTCACGAGCGTCGCAGTACAACCGGTCCTTGAGAACATCCATATAGATACTGCTCATCTGGACAGTGCAGAAGTTATAGATAAGCGAGAATACCCGATGAAATATAAAATTCTCATAGGCCTCTGTCACCTGGGCGATCAACTTGGCTAACTGCTGCAGGGCCCACTGGTCCATCTCGAACATATCTTCGTAAGCAACCGAATTGGCTGTCGGATCGAAATCATCGATATTGCTAAACAGATACCGCAGGGTATTTCGAATCTTGCGATAAGCATCCTGCGTCCTGCCGATCAGTTCGTCATTACAGCGCATATCCTCCTGGTAATTCACACTGGCAACCCAGAGCCGAAGAATATCGGCACCGTATTTGTTCACCTCATCCTGGGCGTTGACATAGTTGCCCAGCGACTTCGACTGCTTCATCCCCTTTTCGTCAACTGTAAAGCCGTGGGTAAGAACACTCTTAAACGGTTCAACTCCGGTCGCCCCAAGCGCCGGCAGCAGTGACAACTGAAACCACCCGCGATGCTGGTCCGATCCCTCAAGATACAAATCAACCGGCACTTTGTACCCGGCCTTTTGCATCACGCTGTACCAACTACAGCCCGACTCGAACCATACATCAAAAATATTTTCTTCCTTTTCCAGGTCATCGAAACTAAAACCTTCCGGAAGTTCGAAATCCTCACCCAGAATCTCCCGCACGGAATCGGTAAACCAACGGTCCGAACCCTTTTGCCCGATATGTTTTGCCACCGCGAGTACAGACTCTTTTGTCAGCAGCGTCTCACCCTTGCTGTTGATAAATACCGGAATCGGCAATCCCCAACTCCGCTGGCGACTGATACACCAGTCGGGGCGTGATTCAAGCATACCTGTGATACGCTTCTGGCCCCACGCCGGAATCCATTTGACATGACGGACACGTTCGAGGCCCAAATCCCGCAGGCTCCTTTGAACGTCCGGGATCTCTCGATCCACACTGATAAACCACTGCTCGGTCGCACGAAAGATGACCGGTCCCTTGCTGCGCCAACAGTGAGGATAACTATGCAACAGCTCACTTTGGGCAAAAAGTAATCCCAGGCTTTCCAGGTGCGCATTGACTTCTTTGTCAACTTCCAGAACAGCTTTACCACGAAGCCATTGAGGTACGGTTTCATCATAACAGCCGTCATCGGTCACCGGGGAGTAAACAGCCAAGCCATTTTGCTGACCGGAAATATAATCCTCGATCCCGTGCCCCGGCGCAATATGCACCAATCCGGAACCGTCTTCGGTCGTGACATACTCGGCGCAAATTACCATCCAGGCATCCTTTTCCGTCGGATTAGTTTCTACATAAGGATGCACATACCGCAGAGCCTTCAATTCACTTCCCTTGACTTTTGCCTGGCTGACGCTGTATTGACCTTGGGCAAGTCCACCAGCCGCAACCACTGCTTCGGCCCGTTCATCAACGACAATCGAAACAAAACGCGTTCCGTTCTTTTCATACTTTAGTGACACATAATTCAAACGTGGATGTACAGCCACCGCTAAGTTCGCCGCCAGCGTCCACGGTGTCGTGGTCCAGATCATAAAACAGACCTTCGAGCCTTCAACCTCATCGGATTCGACGAGACCGAGTTCAACCAATTTGCCGATACTCTCATCTGCTACGGGGAAATTGACAAAGATACTCGGTGAAGAGATGTCCTTATATTCCAACTCTGCCTCGGCCAGGGCCGTTTCGCATCCAATCGACCAGTGAATGGGTTTCAACTGTTTATAAACCAGGCCCTTATCCACCAACTCGGCAAAGACCTCCATTATCCCGGCTTCGTATTGCGGCTTAAACGTCAGATACGGATTATCAAAATCACCGAAAATCCCAAGCGTCTGGAACTGCTTAGACTGGAGCTTGACATACTTTCGGGCGTATTTAAAACATTCGCGACGAATCTCAATCTTGCTGCAGCTGCGTATCTTCTCGCCCATTTCACTGACAACCTTGGCCTCAATCGGCAGCCCGTGACAATCCCAACCGGGCACATAAGGGGCATCGAAACCAGCCATCGTCTTATACTTGACAACAAAGTCCTTCAAAACCTTATTGATAACGTGACCCATATGAATATCGCCGTTGGCATAAGGCGGACCGTCATGGAGCGTATAAACCGGTGAACCCTTGCGAGCTTCGCGGATTTTGTTGTAAATATCTTCCTTGGCCCATGCCTTTCGCTGCTGAGGCTCTCGCTGAACCAGATTGGCCTTCATAGAAAAGCTCGTTTTAGGCAGATTCAACGTGTCACGATAACCTTTGTCTTTCTTGTCTGACATAATGCAGTTCCTAAAGTTTCTAAAGTTAATTAAAACGGTTTATCATAAATCCTTCACTCAATACTGTCAACAACGACAAAATACACTCTAAGCAACAAAAAAAGCCTCCCAGAGTTTGCTGCTCCGGAAGGCTCGATATTTCTCAAAAATCACCTTGCTCAGGGCAGCTTAAATCTCCCGTCTATAATGATAATAGCGATGCCGATAGCCCTGATTGTTATTGTATTTGCGTTCATAAGTTCAAAATCCAATAAACTGTTACTTTTTATTACCAAAACCATCGGTATTTGTCAAATAGTTTAGAGAAATCAGACTGTTCAGATATCGGCATCGCGATCTTCGAAATCCATTTGCTCCGGCTCCTGAATTTCTTCCGTTGCCAAAGGCACGTCCGGGACCTCCGAGCAGGCCCTGACAGCAAAGAATAAGTACGTCAGCGCCGCCATGAGATACAACATCAAGGGGACCATTTTCGTTACCAATCCGACAACAGATGCAAATATTATACAAGGTGTTACCGCCATTACCGAGATACGAAGCAAACTCGAATAGGGCAGCTTCACCCTGTTCGAAGATGCGAACGCCAATCCTATTGCAGCATAAATAAGCACCTGAATAATTCGATAAACATATTCACCACCCAAGGCCAGGGGATACAAAACAATGAACACAAATTTCTTACCCGCACGGAGCCATCCCATGATACGATCGCCATCCAACTCGAAAGACTCTATTTGGCTAAGATCAAAGCTGCGGGTCTCAAACTTACTACCTCGCATAATAAACTCAGTTTTGGTCAACAGGCAGAATGCGTTCGAATCCTCCAGCGAGACAATATTACCTGTCGTATCAATGATTGCTATTGCTTCATTCGAATCCGGCATTGTTATATAATACGGTTGCGGCTCTTTGATCGACACCTCACCGTCGGTAATACTGATCTCAGGGATCTGACCCACAACATCAGGGGCCTCATATTCAATGAAATCCGAAGCCTTCCACTGTATGCGAATCATCGACGGTAGCCAGAACACCGCCAAAAGTAGAAGAAGATAGCCGAATCCGACTCCCTTCCAGTTTAGCCCTACATCGCGATAAAAATCCATCGAAAAAAATGACATGACCGGTGCGTGGATAATTGAATATTTTTTCATATCTGCTTAGGCTTCCATTCTTATTAAATCGCCAATATATTACTCACAACTTACCGCGTATTCTAAGGCCCGCATTTTAGCCCTGTCAACTCCAATTCGACGCTACAATCAAATATTTAGTCTCGAACAGATCGCTTGACACAATCGGCTGATTCTGCAATACTATCATATTTAAGAACTAATAATTCTGAAGTTTTACTGGAGTACAAAATGAGAGCATCTGAAATGAACAAGGGCCAGACCGTTAAAATAGACGGGAAACTCTACGCCATAGTAGATTATCAACACGTAAAGCTCGGCAAGGGTGGTGCGGTATATCAGACAAAACTAAAGAGCCTTATCGATGGTTCGATCCAAAATATCCGGCTTCGGGCCGAGGAAGTTGTCGAAGAAGCATACCTCGACAAACGGACATACGAATATCTTTATTCGACCGGAAGTGAGCACGTTCTGATGGATACGACCACTTTCGACCAGATCAGCCTCGATGACGACGCCTTCGGTGACGCCCAGAAATACTGCAAACCGAACACTCAACTCCAGGTCAGCTTGTACGAAGGAAAGCCCGTAATTGTCACTTTACCAAACACCGTCGATCTTGAAGTTAAAGACACACCGCCGGAAATAAAAGGCGCAACGGCAACAAATCAGAACAAACCTGCAACAATGGAGACCGGACTGGTAGTACAGGTTCCGCCTTTTGTGAAACTAGGTGAATTAATCAGGGTAGATACACGTACCGGACAATATCTGACAAGGGTAAAAGAATAATAGTCATCCATATTCTGTTTAAGATAAATAATAAGACGGAGTTATATGCCGTTCGATAAAGTTAGCAAGTTGCTTATAAAGGTCTTCGGCTCACGGAATGAACGCCTCGTAAAATCGTATTCTTTCATGGTCCGCGAAGCCGGCGAGTATGAAGAGCAAATACGCCAACTCGACGACGAGGCCCTAAGTGCAAAAACCGCCGAATTCAAATCCGCGATAAAATCCGGAACCAGACCGCAGGAGATCCTGCCGGAAATCTTTGCCGTAGTAAGAGAAACCGCAAGAAGACACGTCGATATGAGACACTTCGACGTACAACTCGTCGGCGGAAACGTACTATACGAAGGCAGGATTGCTGAAATGGCAACCGGCGAGGGAAAAACACTCGTCGCGACTTTGGCGGCATACATGGTGTACCTTACCGGAAGAAGGGTCCACCTTGTCACCGTAAACGATTATCTTGCAAAACGCGACGCAGAATGGATGTCGCCGGTCTATCACTCTTTGGGAATGACCGTAGGCGCAATTCAGGCCGACATGGATACTGCCGGCCAAGATAGAAAAAGCCAGTACGAAGCAGACATAACATACGGAACAAACAACGAGTTCGGTTTTGACTTCCTACGGGACAACATGAAAATGTCGCTCGATCAGATGGTCCAGGGCGATCTCGAATACGCGATAATCGACGAAGTCGATTCCATCCTGATTGACGAGGCCAGAACTCCGCTTATCATTTCGGGTCCGGCACTTGACGATGTCACCAGGTACAAAAAAGCCGACCAGGTGACCAGAAAACTAATGGCTTTGCAAAGCACATACGACCGACTCAAACGACAGATCGATTCTGCAGAGAGTTCCATCGCCGGCGCGCAGGGCGAAATATCCGACGCGAAAAAACAAAAGGACAATGCAAGAATCGATAAGGCCCAAAAAGTTATCGAGAAAAGTCAGCATGAAATTGACTCGGCACAGTTGCGCCTCGAAGAAGCCGTCGAATACTACGAAGTCGAATACGATAAAAAAGCTACTCACCTGACAGACGATGGTACTGGTGCCGCCCAGGAAGCCGCTGGCGTCGGATCCTTCTATACAGGCTCGAATATTGAATGGCCCCACCTGATCGAACAGAGCCTGCGGGCACATATTGTTTTCGAGAAGGAAAAAGACTACGTTGTTATGGATGGGAAGGTCGTCATAGTCGATGAATTCACCGGACGATTAATGCACGGAAGACAATGGTCCGACGGACTGCACCAGGCGGTCGAGGCAAAGGAAAGCGTTCAAATAAAGGAAGAATCCCAGACCCTGGCAACAATAACGCTCCAGAACTTCTTCAAACTCTACGAACAGATCTCCGGAATGACCGGTACCGCCGTAACCGAAGAAGATGAGTTCAAGAAAATATACGACCTCGATGTTGTCGTCATACCCACAAATGAACCGTGCATCCGCGACGACAGGGAAGATTTCATTTTCAAGACCATCCAGGAGAAATTTAAGGCAATCGTAGAAGAAATAAATGAGATCAGTGCTTTGGGGCGTCCTGTCCTGGTCGGTACCGTAAGTGTCGAGAAAAACGAAGCACTTTCGGCGGCACTGCAAAAAACCTACGGTCTCGAGCACGAAGTCCTAAATGCCAAACACCACGAACGCGAAGCCCAGATAGTCGCTAAAGCCGGTCAGCAGCACAAGGGACGAGACGGATCGATGCGAGGCAATGTCACCATCGCAACAAATATGGCAGGACGGGGAACAGATATAAAACTCGGTACCGGTGTTGCGGATATCGGCGGGCTCCATGTACTCGGAACAGAACGACACGAGGCCAGAAGAATCGACAACCAGCTCAGAGGCCGTACCGGAAGACAGGGTGACAAGGGATCAAGCCAGTTCTTTCTCTGTCTTCAGGATGACCTGTGGCAGTTTTTTTCCGACGGGCTTGCAAACAAGGCCCTGACAAGAGTTTGGGCTGAGGAGGGAATGGCACTACAGAACAAATGGCTTAGCAAACAGGTCGCAAGACTTCAGAGAAAAATGGAGGATCGAAACTTCGAGATACGAAAAAACCTCCTCGAATACGACGAGGTAATGGACTATCAGAGAAAGATATTCTATTCCAGAAGAAAAAAAATCATCTCCGGTATCGGCCTCAAAGAAGTAATCGAAGAGATGATAGAAAACGCGATAGACACAAGCTGCCAAACCTTCTTCGACAAGACCTACCCACAAAAGTGTGTCACTGAATGGGCCAGGACAAACTTTGCCGTTGACCTGAAAATCTCCGATATTCACAGCACAAGAGCAAACGATATCGAAGAAATAATTAAAGAGCAGGCAAAAGACAGAATCACAAACGAGATATCGCTTTCACTCGGAGAATACCTCGAAGACTATGACGATCCGCGAACATGGAACATCCCGGCTTTGTGCAAATGGGCGATGAGCGCTTTTAAGGTCAGTCTAAGCGCAGGAAAAATCAAGAACCAGAGCCCCGAAGAAATCGAAGAACAACTTGTCTCGGCCGCTTGCGAACAGATTGACAAAAAAGACTGTTCTCAATTAATAGAGTTTCTAAAGGAAGACTTCACATCCAGAACCTTCGCCGAATGGGCACGTGCGAAGTTCGATATTAAGCTCGAACAAGACCAGCTAAAAAGTTCCAACACCGCCGATATCCATCGCCAACTCATAGAACAAACCGCCGAAAAATACAAACAAAGAGAGATCGAATACCCGGTCGAGTTTGCAATGAGCATGCTCTACGGTCCGGAAGGTCCGAACGTCTATGCTTTCGAAGCGCTTGCGGACTGGGCAAACCGAAAATTCAATGCAGGATACTCGGCAGAGGGCATACAGGACGTCAAGCCAAAGGCCCTGCAGGAAGAGTTGCTCGAACTAAGCCGAAGCTACAACAACGGTCAACTCGAAAAGGAACTCGACGAAAAGATCGACCGGTTAAGCTCGGACGAATTACTCTCCTGGGCCAACGAAAGATTCGGCACATCTCTGACAGAAGAACAATTAGAAGAACAAACCGACAAGAAAGAGGTACTTTTCAAACTCGGACGTGAATTCCTTCGATCTGAGTTGAGTGATCTGGAAAAATACGTCCTGCTACAAATTTACGACAGCGCATGGAAAGACCACCTCTATACGATGGACCACCTGAAGGAAAGCATCTGGACACGCTCATTCGCTGAAAAGGATCCCAAGATCGAATACAAGCGGGAGGGATTCCGAATGTTCAACGACATGCTCAGTTCAATAGAAGACCGTGTCACCGACATTATCTTCAAGGTACGACTCGAAGCCGGAGCAAGAACAAGAAGCGTCTGGAACGTAAGCCAGACCGCACACGATCAGGTAGGCCAATTCGCAATGGCAGAACGTCAAAGAGCCGCAGCACAAGCACCGCAGGGCGAGATAAAAACAAAACAGATAAAACTCGATCAACCCAAAGTCGGAAGAAATGACCCGTGCCCATGCGGAAGCGGAAAAAAATACAAAAAATGCCACGGAGCAAACCAATAACCACTCGCGGTTTTTGTCAACCAACTGATTTACTAATCTACTAATCTACTAACCTACTGACATACTCTCTAAGGCTTACACCTTTTGCAAGGCCTCTTGCCGGTCTCTACAGCATCCTGTCTGCTTTTGTAACCTCTAATGTTCTTAGGTGCGATTCTCCCAACTATCCGGCAATCACTACTATGGAACACTTTACTACTTCTCGATGCGACATACTTGTATTGTGACGTGATCGCACTGACGCGGGGATCTAAAGGCCTCCTTGGGCGCACAGAAGTTGAATTCGGATCGGTTTCTTTTACTCCTTCGGGGTTGGCCAGTTTATGACATACGATAAAGCTGTCAATCTGATCGAGCACCGTCTCGGTAATCTGCTGGCCAGGCTTCATGCCAAGCTCCCCTGGAGCCACTATTTTCATCGGGCCTGCGATATGCCAGACATCCGGTTTGATAAGTTGCCTGGAGCCCTTCTCAAGAACCGCCTGGCGACCAAGCGATGTCCTTACACTAAATACATATGCTCCGGAATCACCTAATTTGAGAGTATCGACAGTAATTCTCAGTTCCGGGGTTCCAAGGCCGGTTCTGCCCTTTAACCTAAAACCACTCTCCTTGAGCTTCTCCTGCACCTTTTTGTCAATCTCACTCCAAAAAGCCTCTCTCGAATTAGGATCCACCACAGGCGGCACGATAATTACCCTCAATCTACCGATCCCGACCAGTGTCGGATTAGGTTTGTCGAGCAACGGTCTCGGTTCCGATTCCGGCCAATCCAACTCACCGAGCACGGATCCGCAAAAAGAGACTGATAAAACTGTTACCGCCAGGAGTAAAATCGTCTTTTTCATAATTTCCCTTCCTTTCAGTATTGTTCAAAAAAGTGTGTATTCTGCCCTCTTAATCCCAAACCACAGCTTCCAATGTAAACAAACATCCACGTTGCAAACTCTCGTCAGAAGATTAACCGACAACAGGATTGCACAATGTTAGCCCATCTGTCAAGCCAAATCTTGCATATCCGGGGCCAAGAGCTTATAATCTGGCGTCCGAAACAATTGAATTACACGGAAAAGACTATGACAAAGAACATTGCCCAACAGATAACACTACTAAAAAGAGGAACCGTTGAGATCTTCAACGAAACCGAACTCACCGAAAAACTAACGAAATCCGCTGCCCAGAGCAAGCCGCTAAGAATAAAGCTCGGTCTCGATCCGACCTCTCCTGATATTCACCTTGGCCATACTGTTGTCCTGCGAAAGATGCGTCAGTTCCAGGACATGGGCCATAAAGCCGTCCTTATCATAGGAGATTACACCGCCCGTATCGGCGATCCATCCGGCCAGAACACAACACGACCGATGCTCACTGGCGAACAGATCAAACAAAACGCCAAAACATATTTCGACCAGGCCGCAAAAATCCTCGATACCTCCGATGATAAACTCGAAATCCGATACAACAGCGACTGGCTCGAAAAGATGACACTGACTGACGTTATCAAGCTCGCCGCCAAAAAAACCGTCGCACAAATGCTCCAGCGTGACAGCTTCAAGCTCCGCCTCCAAGCCGAGCAGGACGTCTATACCCACGAGTTCCTGTATCCGCTCATGCAGGGCTATGACTCGTTTGTCGTCGAGAGTGATGTTGAATTAGGCGGCACCGACCAGACATTCAACAACCTCGTCGGCCGTGACATCCAAAAGGCATACGGCCAGGAGCAGCAGGTTGTAATTACCATGCCGATTCTCGTCGGACTCGACGGCACAGAGAAGATGAGCAAATCCAAGAACAATTACATCGGCGTAACCGACGAGCCCAATGATATGTTCGGCAAGGTAATGAGTATCTCCGACGACATGATGGAGAACTACTTTACACTGCTGACCAGCCTGCCAACCGAAAAAATCACCGAACTAACCGATCCCGGCAAAACTCATCCAAAGGAGGCGAAGGTTCTCCTGGGCAAAACCATCGTCACAGAATTTTACGACGAGCCAACAGCCCAGTCAGCCGCCGCGGCATTCGACAAAGTCTTCGCAAAAGGTCAACTGCCAGATGACATGCCCGAAGTTGAACTATCTGCCGATCCCATCTCTCTAAAACAATTATTGCTGTCATGCAAGCTCGTAGCTACCGGCGGCGAAGCCAAGCGAATGACTGCCCAGGGCGGAGTCAGTATCGATGGAAATAAACAAATCGATCCCAACGCCAAAATCTCCCCCGCTGACGGAATGGTAATCCAAGTAGGAAAAAGGAAATTCGCAAAAATCAAAGTCGATTAAGTCCCGCTTAGGCCAATTAGAATCTGAAAATCGAACGGTTTTGCTCCCACCAGGAAATCATCTTTGGCATAGCTTCTTCGAGTTCAGGTCGATAGTTGCCATCCTCATATCCAAAATTATTACCTATTTTGAGGGCAATAAAACAGTAAACATTATTCCTGTACTGCGGTCCGGGCGCCGCATCTGCCGGCAGCAATGTAATGAGAATATCAATACCACGAATATCCCCCTTGCCTGCAAGAGCGCGACCTATCTTGGCTCTTTTGCTGTAATATTCAGACTTGCGAAGTTTCGGACATTGCTGATAAATTTGCCACAATCTGTCGTTTGCCCTATCATCTTTTAAGCCACTTAGCACATCGATTTCCAATGGATGACCTTTGAACTGATCTCCGAACGTATCAAAAATAAATACGGCATCACCCCACTTACCAAGAAGACGAATTATACCATCAGGTATATTGAGCTTTTCCTTAACCAGAACTGCTCGCAGTTCTTGAGCCATAGCTGCTTTCTCGTCGGATGGTATTGCGTTGGTGAAATTGCCGAGCCCCATGGCGGCGTAATCACGTGTGGTCTCCGGAACTCTGGATTCACAGGCCAGTTTTAAAAGTATCTGGGCGGACTTTGGAGAATAGCCTTTAATTGCCAATTGTCGTACTGCTTCAAATTGAGCATTATGGTTACCGCTAAGAGCATTCTCGAAAAGAGCGTTACGTTGCTCGGACGGCATAATCTCTATTTCTTCCTTAAGTTCTTCAAGATACGTCGTATTGTCTTTGACACCAAGTTTATTTAGTGCCTCGGAAGCCCACTTGCGAACGGTATATTGATAATAACGTTTCCCGTTCTTTCCAATAACTGATTTGTAATTGTCGTCTAAGAGTCTCTTTAGATATGGAACCGCAACCAAATTGTTCGAATCCGCCAACAGACGCGTTATTTCAATCCGCATACTATAATCCGGTTCAGTAAGGGTTGCATTTCCAAGTGCATGCATCGCTTTATTTGAGTCGATAACAGAGAACGCCTTGTGGGCTCGCCGTCGAACTGTTGGATCTTCGTTCGAGCAAAACTTCGAAAATAATGAGACTGCCTTATGATCGTGATGTAGTGCCGCGATTGAGATGGCCCCGGTCTTGCCCTCCGAGAGTTGCTTGCGAATCTTACCCAGCTCTCTTGAACTGAGCTTTACAACTTTGATTTTCACATCTTCTGCACGCAATGTCCCTTTGAAAGCATCTGAATTTTCCTTGTAAGGCGAACTAAAATAATTCGATCTCAGCAGATATTCACCCGGTTCCGTTAGAGAATATGCCGGAAAAAGGAAGTTGTTAATAGTGTAAGTATTCTGCCAGACTTCGCTGGCCTTGAGGATCATATAAGATGGAGGTCCGCACGCAAACATGCCTTGATAATCCACCCTTTCGAGTTCATCGCCTTTTATGCGATAAACCGCAAAGTCAAATTCGTCGGGCTTTGACCGCCCTACACCTGCCAGGAGCCCGCGCCACTTCTGGATTTTCATCGGGCTGACGGAAACATTCTTTAGGGTGCATGTTACAGTTATTGACTCGCCCAGGGCATATTTGTTCTTGTCCGTAGCAATCGAATAGCTAAAAGGCTCTTTTCTCTGCCCATGAACAACTTCGCAGAGCAGAACCGACGTTAGTACAACCGCAACGTAAACTGACATCCTGGGGAACTTCTTTTGTGCTATCATCGCTTTTCTCCAAACATTGACCTCTTGGGCGACTCAGCAAGTATTCTCAGTTCTCTAAATAAGCACAATTAGAGCATATATACAACTGGAAGTTGCGCCAAGTCTCTTCTTGAATGTACAGATGAAAATTTCCGTGCAATCCGTGAAATCTGTGGTTATAATCTCCTTCCATGAAACTGCCTAAACTTGAAAAACCGGATAAATACACAGGCTTGTATGTGGTTGACTTTGGCGAGCACTGCGGGACCGGTTTTACCGCCCGCGAGGTAGCTGAACTGCTCGAGAGCGAAAAGTACCGGCACTGCAAGGTATATAAAATCCATAAGGCCTATCCCGACGGACGATTGGAGCTAAAGGGTGTTCCGAGCCAGAGGTTCCAACTTGAGACAGGAATGTTCTTCTACAGCATTGACGAGCAAACTGCCAAAACCGATTTCGAGCGGTTGGTCCAATTAGCCGAAGAACAAGCCCCGCCATGCAGGGCAAAGGTCCATCTGGCAAAATATGACGAGGAAAAATCCGTCGTGGCTATCATTTACCCCGCTGAATATGACGACGAAATAAGCTCCTGGCTGCTCGATGGTCAATATAGAACCGCAGGAACTGCCCAAGGTGGAACAGGCCCGGTGCAAATGTACTATGATCAAAATCCGCAGATACTCGATCGCAGGCAATTGTTCCCCAAAGACGCACTGCCCGACAGAACCGGCGAAGAACTTTTCGCTTGCACTAAACTCGCCATCCAACGGTAAATAATAGCAGCTAAGAACATATAAACTGAGAGGCTTGAGCATATTTTTATGTCGATTCGTAAAAGAACAGCATCGTTTCTCGGACTTATCGCCGGTATATGCTTGTCTTTCTTTGGAAGGACAACTACACCGCCAACGGGCCGGGATCTCCAGCAAATGGAATTTAGAACAAGTACGCAAAAAATAGGTCTGCGTTTTAGTGAAAGGATTCGTAGCGTTTTTAGAAGCACCTGGATAAAAAAACGCTAAACCACGATATACGATATACGAATTATGATGCAGCAATTAGAACAAAAAGATGTTCCCGGTCCCGTACCGCAGCTTAGCGAAAATGCCCTCGAAGTACTGCAAAGCCGCTACCTGCTAAAGGACGAAAATGGAAAATGCACCGAAACGCCCGCAGAGCTTTTCAACAGGCTCGCTACACAAGTTGCCCAAGCAGAATCAAGATACGGTGCGCTAACTATCGACCTCGATAAATGGCATAAAGAGTTCTATGACTTGATGGCTTCTTTGAAGTTCCTCCCGAATTCTCCGGCCCTGATGAACGCAAACAGACCCAACGGTGTACTCAGCGCCTGTTTCGTACTTCCAATAGAAGACAGCATCGAGGCAATATTCGAAGCGGTAAAACAAACAGCACTAATCCAAAAAGCCGGAGGGGGGACAGGATTTTCGTTCGACAGATTACGACCGACAGGGGACCGGGTGGCATCAAGCGGAGGAACCACGTCGGGACCGCTGAGCTTCTGGAAGGTCTTCTCACAGACAACACAAGCAATACAGCAGGGCGCGTTTAGAAGAGGCGCCAATATGGGCATGATGAGCGTCGGGCATCCCGATATACTAAAGTTCATCCAAGCAAAGCAGGATCTAAAAGCCTTTACGAACTTCAACATTTCAGTAAAGATCACCGACAAGTGGATGAAAAAGTTAAATAACTCGCCAGATTTGCCACATATCGTAGAAAATCCCCGCACAAAGCAAAGATACCTGCTGCCAAAAGAACTCGACATCGACACATACACAATAGACGACCTTTACGCCTTTAAGGGCAAAAAGCCACCAGCCGATCTAAAAGTCGGCAGCTTCTACACAATCACCGATATCTGGAAGACTATAATAAAATGCGCCCACAAGACCGGTGAGCCCGGTGTCGCGTTCATCGATAGGATCAACCGCGACAATCCAACTCCAACCTTAGGCATGATCGAAGCAACAAACCCATGCGGCGAACAACCCCTTCTGCCATACGAGGCATGTACGTTAGGCAGCATCAACCTGACGAAATTCGTCAGATTCACAGACACCGATGGACAAAACCCCGGAATCTCAACTGTACTCGGAGGCCGGGCCGAAATCGACTGGGACGCTCTTGCTCAGACTGTCCGACTCAGCGTCCGATTCCTCGATAACATCCTCGACGCCTGCAAATATCCGGTAAGAGAAACATTACAACTCGCTCAAGCCAACCGGAAAATAGGACTCGGAGTAATGGGCTTCGCCGATTCGCTCTTCATGCTCGGCATAGCCTATGATTCCGAGTTGGCCCTGGAGTTCGCAGCGAACCTTATGGGCTTCATAAACAAGCATGCCCACGAGGCCAGTGTAGAGCTTGCGAACCAGCGCGGGCCCTTCCCAAACTGGAACCACAGCACATGGAGAACCCAGCGAAACAGCAAGGTTCGCAACGCTGCCATCACCTGTGTCGCTCCGACCGGAACAATAAGCATCATTGCAGACTGCTCAAACGGTATTGAGCCTGCATATTCGCTTGTTTTTTACCGCCAGATCCTAAATGGAGCCAAACTGCTTCAGGTTAATCCCATTTTTCGCCAGGTAGCTGAGCAGGGAGGTTTCTACAGCGAAAAGCTCGAAAAGGATATCGCAAAGACCGGCAGTATCCAAAATATTAACGAAATTCCCGCAAAAATCCGAAAAATTTTCAAATCAGCATACGACATCAAGCCCGAATGGCACGTCAAAATGCAAGCCGCTTTTCAGCACCATTGCGACGCTGCGGTTAGCAAAACCATCAATTTCACCGAAAAAACAACACTTTCGACTGTAGAAAAGGCCTATAAAACGGCATATCAGCTTGGCTGCAAAGGAATTACGATTTATCGAAGAAGAAGCCGACGCGGTGAACCTATGGCCTTATATTGAAAAAAACACATTAATATCCACCCAAGAAGACAAATCTAAACTATTATCGGGCTCAAACGTAGTATAATATGAAGTAAGTGAGAGATTTTTGAGCTAAAGTAGCTGGCGATCTCTTGCCGATAAACAGTTTAGATTGTAAGAGTTTTTCTCCCCTCCGGAAAACATCGGGTAGCAAGATGTTGCTCGATGTTTTCTTTTTTGCCTCTTCAAAATAATTTGTGGGTATCTGTTTAGGTTAATATCTCTTAACTCTTTGCTGTTAAACAAGTTATGTTGTGATCTTGTGAAATATTTTTTTGGTACACAAAAAATATTTCACCTGGAATGGGCAAAACAGTTTGGGCACAGGGCCAAATTAGGGATGCCAGGGGGGTAATTTTGCCCTATGGGGCTCCGAGCTTTTTTGCCCATTCCAGGGCGGATTGCGAACTTACCCACAAATTATTCCGAAGAGCCGATTCCCGGCGCGCCGGGATCTTCGATATTTTGTGGAATTCGCCAAGGGCGGGAAATTAGAATAACTGCACTAAGGTTCATTTGAACATTCGGGAAATTGGGTTCTTTTTGGTACCTTCAGGTACGTAAGTGTTGGCAAATTTGGTTCGTTTTGGATAAAAAAGTGAATGGGTAGATGAGTAAATGAGTATATGAACAAATGAGTATTTTGGGGTGAAATGGTTATGTAAGTCTTTGCTGTGCATGGAGTTAAGTGTGTTAAGGTCCAAAATTTGCAAAATGCGTTTATTTGGATTATTTTGGATTATTTTGGGTTTTTTTTGATAATTTCGTGTTTTTTTTGGAAAAGCTGCCTTAGGCAGATTAAATAAAAAGAAAAAAAGGTATCCTGCAAAGGCGGTGCTCCGCCTACGGCGGATCTACAACTTCAGGCACGTAAGATTAAAAGGCACAAAGGGCTTATTAGTCGCTAGTCACTCGTCTCTAGTCGCTAGGGGGTTGAGGCCGGTATAGCCGGCAATTTATTTGATTTTGTTTAGGTGTCCCGCCAAGGCGCGCTCCCGACGAGTCGGGATAAACTCCGGTTTCGCTTTGCTCAGCTTGACACTGATTCCCGGCGCGCCGGGACCGTGGGTATTTTTGAA
>SDBT01002525.1_pt1 | contig 32277 bp, 45 predicted proteins | sample 2277101 | NCBI WGS metagenome assembly SDBT01 (sample SAMN10404973, study PRJNA504765) | marine sediment metagenome | isolation source: marine sediment core GS10_PC15, 103 cmbsf | place: Arctic Ocean: Southern Knipovich Ridge | collected 2010 | reverse complement strand
TCTTTCTCTTTGTTCTTCAGTAAATTCTATTCCGGCTTGCTGTAACTGGGCACTAAGGTTCTCCACAAAATCATCTTCACTACTTATCCCTGCAGGGAAAAGACGGCCAATTGAACTAACCTCAACAGCTGTATCAAAGAAACCTATAAAATTGTTTTTCTCAACCTTTGTTAAATTTTTATTTAAAATAAAAGCTTTTTGTGCAGCTTCAAATTCTAATTCTGCTATATCAAATTTTCTTTTTGCCCATTGGAAACTATCTGTATTCTTATCAAGAAATGCAAGTTCTGGAACTAACCTGAATATAGGGGCTCTTGGGTCGACTAATTCTAACCCGATTCTTTCACTCTCTATAATGTTACTAATATCTTCCAATTTCCTTTTAGCAGCTATAAATTGATTAGCCTTCATCTGATACACCTCGAAGAATCTTGCTTTAGACTCAGCATCTGTAGGGTCAAACAATTGTTCCCATTCAGGGTCAATCTCTTTTATCTGACTGATAAGTTTTGCTTTATCTGATCTACTTGTCGTTTGGCTGAGTTCTTCAACAAGAGAAAATACCTTACTTTGCTCTGGAGTTAACTTACCAATCCCAAAATCAGTATAGAAATTAACCAAGTCTTCACCTAATGTTTCTTCATTCTTAGCTTTTATGACTCCTTCTTCTTCAACAAATAACCCTGAGTTAAGTACAAAATCTTTTTGTTGCCTTATACCAATGTCTATAACTTCCTTAGCCGTTTCAATATCAGCTACCCGGGTAGATGATGAAGGAGCCAACATTTCAGCATTATCTATAAATGCTTGGTCCAATAAATTCATTTGTTCTTCATCTCCTTCTTCTTCAGCAATCTCTTGTTCGTTGATAAATTGAAGCTGCCTTTGAGCTGAGGTCTTAGCAAGCCCTGCTAAGGTATCGTCCTGTGCCTCAAGAGCTATCTTTCTTCGCATTCTTTCTATTTTACTGTCAAAGTCAGATACAGCTGGGTCAGGAGGGATTGTTGCTAATAATCCTACTTGCTGACTTCCAGTTGGGGTTTGTTCAGTGGGTATATCTGCAACTATGGGAGAAGGAGTAGTTGATGGTGCCTTCCCCTCACTAACAGGCTCAAATAATTTATTCCTAAATGCATTAAACCCTCCGAAATTCGGATTTTGCTCAGGTTGAGAAAGGAAAGTATGAATTTCTTTTAGTTTTTTCTCGTTTTGAACTATAGCAAGGAACTCAGGGAAATCAGGAACGCTGACACCGGGTGTTTTTAGAAGAGACCTATGTAGCTGGACAACTCTTTCTTCGTTTATTGTTTCTTTCCCGTTAGGCATCTTTTATATTTATTATTCAATTACAAATATTTCACCGAAATCACCTTCCTCAACTTCTTCTCCTTCAACTACAAATGTGTCTCCCTCCTTAATAAATCCTGAGTTTTCCAATGGCCGTTCAACCTTTTCAAATGGAACAAGCATTGTCTCTCCTGCTTTTATACCCATCCTTTCATTATCTTCATTTGCTATTATAACACCAAACTCTGTCTGCACAAGCCCTCTCGTATCCTTAGGAATAGCTCCTCCTGGGTCATGCATTATGTTACCAGTATTCGGGTCAACTAAATATGTTACAGACTTTAAAATATCAACATTCAATGCTCCTACAACCTTTCGTCTTTTATCTGTAACAGGGTCAATAAATATATCTGGAACAATGTTTACACCTTTAGGCTGATTACTGGTTCCAGCAAAATTAAATGAACCAATGTCTTCTAACGGAACAATTGCTTCAGTCTTCACGCCACCTACTGTTTTTACATCAGTAAAATTAGTTGTGCCGGGTTCATTAGGAATGAATTTAGGTTCTTTTTTTCTTAAGGATGCTCGTGCTGAAAGATTAAATTTTCCTGATCTGAACAAATCTTGTTTTACTTTATTGCCTATGACTTTCATTAAAGCATCATTTATTTTAGGCTGTTTCTGAGCTAAATTAAAATTCTCTTTCAATAAAGTTGACCATCCTTTTACTACTTCAGGGTCGACACTCTATTTTAATGTCTTTACTATTAAGTCATAATCATTAGTACTCATTATTATTTTTGCTGCCTCATCAGGTATATCAGATATAAGTTCACTTACCTGGTCCTCGAATAATGGAAGGCCTTCTGTTCTTATTATATTCATCATATTGCCATAGGACCTAAGCGGTTTGATGATTGTATCTATAAGCTTTGGATTATCAATTAACTTTTGAACATCGAACATACCCGAGAAAAGCTCAGATGCAAACATCTGTATATCCTCAGGAACAAACTTTTCTTTATTTATAGCATCATCAAGAATACCTTGAGAAGTATCAACTATCACATCAATCTCTTGAGATAGTGTACTGAGTCTTGTATATTTATCCCACCACTCTCTTACCGTTGGGTCAGATAGATTCTTTAATCCTCTGAAGTCCCAATCAAGATGCTCACCGATATCGTTAGCCATGCCCCAGAACATGCCTCTTACTTGCTCCTGGTATTGAGGTTTTGTTTTTGGCACACCTGACAAAATAGCATCATTAGCTGCAAGCTTCTGCCTGGCTGCGTTTTCAAGCGATCTCTTCCTTGCTTCAACTATTTCAGTTGGAAACAATCCTCCTCCTCCAACAAAGATAGGCTGCCTTCCTATGATTCTTCCAGTCACTGCCCCTGCCTCACGAACATTCTGGAACCCTGGAAATATATCTTCTCTGCTTAATTTCTCAACAGCTTGGTCAGGAAAGAATTTAGCTGTAGTATTTAAAAGCTTCATCATACCCTCAGTAGGCCCTGCCATCTCCTCAGTAGTAATATCAGGTGGCATCTGCCCAGCTTCTTCAATAGCTGCTCTGGCTACTGCTACAGACTCTACTACTGCCTTAGGAACAACTGTGGGTACGGTTGTCTCGAAATCACCAGTAGTTTTTACACCTTGGCCTATTTTTTTAGTATGTCCACCCATTAACCTGTAGTTGTAGGTATTTTAGTTTTAGTAGAACCTCCACCTAACGGAATTTGTCCAGCAACTCCTGCTAAAACATTTGACAATCCTTCACTTTTTAATTGAGCAGATTCAGCTAATCCCTGTGATCTCTGCAACAATGTTAATTCTAATCTCCTTTGAGCAATATCAGAAATAGTCTGTCCAGCTACTTGAGTTAAGAAGTTTTCTTGCTGGGTTGCTCTTGATGCAGCTTCAGTAAATGCTCCTTGTGTAGCTCTCTGCGCTTTGGCTAATCCTGCTATTGCAGCCCCTCCTGCGCCTCCTGAACGTCTAAGTATTGCTCTCTGAGTCCCGGCCTGCTGTGCTCTTAATTCTCTTGCAACTGGTTCTAACCCTACACCTGTCCTTAGCTGCTTTCTTTTTCTTTGAATATCATTTAAGAATGCCCTCATCTCCGGGTCTTCTAATCCGGGCAATTGCTTCTGAGCTTGACCTTTCTTTGCAGCTCCTGTCAGGGCTTGTAATCCGCCTAATGCTGTTTGAAATATATTTGCCCCTACTCCTTTTAATATCCCTCCTCCTGCTGCTCCTCCAGCCCCGGCAGCAACTCCAGCGGCTGCTCCTCCAGCAGCAGCTCCACCAGCGCCTAACAATTGAGGAATTAAACTTGTTATTAAAGGTGCTGCAATAGCTCCTACAATAGGCATTGCTACAAACTTAAAGAGCATATTAAAAAATGGGCCGAAGATAATATCTATGATATTCATGGTATGTGGTTTAATGTAAAAATAAATAATTTTTCATCAACTTAGGGGTTTATGTTGCACCGCAGAAGAAATCACTTTAAATGGCTCTTCTTTGTTGTGCTTTATCTTATATAATATTTGTCTCCCTTGCATTCGGTCATTCGGAGATGCTGTCTTCCTGGGTATATATCCTACAAATCCATCATAATCAAGTAGATGGTCAACATTCAATACAGTATCTAATAATGCTTGTACGTCATCTGCTTTAAATTGTTTCTCATCATTGTAAAAATCTACACCTGTAGGTTTATTATCGGAGTTAACTCTTATCCTGATAAATTCTTTTCCTCTGCCTTGAACTGGTGCAGATACCTGGGTTATCTCACCATTGATAGCAGCGTTATTGATCTTAGTCCCTTTATTAAGCTCATAGGTTTCCATGTTCCTCATCCCGAAAGTCTTGTTATCAAAGGATAAATACTGGTCAAATGCATAGTCAAATGAACCCATGAATGCTTTCTTTATCTCACTCCAAACAAATGTTTCTGATTTGATAAGGTCTGAAGTTGTTCCAAGGACACCTGTATATGAACTTCCAGAGAATGTAAGAACTGCTATCTGCCCTGGAGTAAGTGTAATGATAGCAGAGCCATCACTATTTCTTAGGTCCATTGATTCAGGCCCTGGATTATTATTCCTGACAATCAGATCAAATGTAGTATCGAACCATATCTGGAATACTCCAGGTATACCAATATTAGGTGTAAGATCAACGCTATCTCCTGCTTTCAGATTAGAGGAGATACCTATCGTAAAACTTGGAGTTGTAATAACGATGTTAATAGGAGACTTAGTAAGCTGTACCCAATACTCATTGTGAAGAGTATCATAAGTTCCTGTCATATCATCAAGGAACCCTGCCTGTAAACCTTTAAGGAAGTCCTGATAGACTCTACTATGATACTTACCTTCACGAAGTATGTCAATAATTTGATTTTCTTCAAGCTTATATAATGAATTTTTATTTGGCCAATATAAAAGATTATCCCATTCTGCAGCTCCTCGCCATGTTTCATCTTTCATGCCGATACTCTTGGTAAGCCATAGCTGGTCAAGGATTCCTTCAGAGCCAGTATCACCTACGGTAGCAAGTTCATTGCCACTAATTTCATGGAGCGTCCTTTTGTCAGTTAAAAGGAGACAAACACCTGTATCCGTTATAGCATATAAATTGCCTCCCTTACCAGTGTTGGCATCAAATGCCAACTTGATTTCACCTGAATCATCTGATATATCAAAGAAGTTAAGAGCAGGAAAAGTCCTTACCCCTGGTGCATCCTGTACATTTATAGGTCTTTTAAGTGATGAAACTATCCTTGTGCAAAATTCTAATTCTTCTTTAAATCCAACCTTAGCTTTACTGTTGTGAATTCTAAAATTAGGATTATGAGAATAATCAATGTTAGTTTGTGGCAGAAATCTGAACCCTCCAAATCCCCAGCTTAAATATTCAGCTCCATAGTCGTCACCATAGTTAGAATCAAATATATTATTATCGGTACCATATATAGTAGGTAAATCTCCTCCTCCAAAATTACTATCATCCCAGCGATGAGGCCTCATTACATAGGCTTTCAATGGAAAAAATGAGTCAGCTGATTCAAGTGGAGTATCATCATTAAAAGCAAATGGCATATTGATTCTACTCTCAACAGTGAACATAGCTGCTAATTGTCTTATCCTTGCAGGGTTAGCTTTTTCTCTATCAAGATTAATGGTATTATCATCTGCTATTTTATTGACTCCAGTGGTCCTGTTAATAATATATACCCTTGGATTAATTTCAAACCTCCTATATGGGAATCCTACATTTACTCTAAAATCATTTACTCCTCCATCGCCCCCTTCTGGTCCAGAACTTTTATCAAACTCATTATCAAGCGGAGAAAAGATTGCTTCACCCACAGTAGAATCGCCACCAAAGAATCTTATCGGGATTCTATTATCGTATTTGACTCTTATCAATGAATTCTCTGGAGGAATAAAAAAGAGTGAACTGAATGTAGCATCAAGGATTGAGAACTTTATACTAAAGAATCTATTGGTTGTGTTGATATGAGTATACACTCCTTCAATTGTAAAGCCATCTCCAGTAGTATGAGTTCCTGTATTTGCCAAGTCAGTGAGTATAGTGTTGAGCGCTCCTGCACTCTTATATGTTACATCAAGCCATCTATGTTCTATACCGACAACATCTACTATGAATGCGAATCTGCTCAATGAAGAGAATGTGGTTCCTAATGCGGTACCGGGAGATGCTGGGTCTTCTAAATCAACAATGCAATCTTCCCATCGTTCATCAACCAATTGAAATGTTTGGTCATCTGAGCCATCGCTCTTGCCAATAATAGCATTTAGTTTTTGATAATGGCCTGTATCCTGATATTCATTTACATCCTGATCAGGTACATTTTTACCTGTTTGTATTATGTTAACTATATACACAGGTTCATGCCACTCCTTCATTGCATTTTCATTAAAGTCTTGTCCACCTGATGTAAATGTAAAATTGAATATATCATCATTCAAAATTTTTATCTCATAAAATGTTCCTCGTCCTGTATTAGGAACAATAGATACTGTCTCAATATTAAATACTTGATTTCCATTTGCTGCTCCGGTCCATTGCTGTGATGCAGATGGTTTCGCTGGATTTCTCCATTTCCCATAAGCAACAAAACCTACATCGCCTCCCCCATCGTCAATGCCTACTTCACTTGTTGCTTGACCTACATTTATATCACCTCTTTCTTTAAGAATCCGGCAATAACTAATCATATCAATGCCTACATCAGGGGCAATAGCACCTGATCTATCTCCGTCATATAATTCAGTAAAAAATCCAAGAGGAGAGACAAACTGTACTTGGAAATTATCAGGGTTAGCAATAACATCACCTATATTAAATAGACCTGCTTCGATATCCGGACTGAAGAACCATATCTTGTCAGGTTCTTTCTTTGTATTAGCCCCGAAACCTCCCTCTGCTGATACAAGGCTGTAAAATCCAAGGCCCTGAGTAGAAACTCTTTTAGCCTCTTTAGTCCTAACCACAGAGAATGCCTGTACATAATCAGGAAGACCACTAAGGCCAGTAAGTGCCATACCTCCTGCAAAATAATTAGGAGCAAATCCTTTTGGATTATAATCTATAAATGAAGCTCCTGTATGAACTTCAGTATTTACTTGATAGTCATGGCCTGTAACATCTGAATCACTTGTTTTGGTTGGATGATACGGTTGATACCCTATTGCTGAGCCACTACCATCACTTACATCCGTACATTCAGGTACATTGATTTTTCCTAATGACTTACTTCCATCATTAAGGATATTCTTAAAAGTGCATCTATCTCCCTTTGCAATAGCATTTGCCAGATCAAACACTTCATGAGTCTGAGCAACTACTCCAGTAACTGTGGCTGCCTTGACAGTCCCCAGGTAAGATGTATCCAATGTATTTGTACTGATAGCTTCCCTACGATTAGGTCTTTGAAAGTTATCAAATCCAGTCACCTTTTCTGCAAAAGTCCTCTCTCCACTAAAGTCATATCCTAATATTGCAAATCCAATTTTCTCACCATCTGTATAATGCTTAAAGTAGGTTAAGTTATATGGGTCATTATGTCCAGGCTTATTAAGCTTCTCTATAGTGGGGAACATCTTCTCTCCATTCCTTTCAAGGAAAGTAAATTTGTTTTCTAAATCCCTTGATTCAAATGTGACATTCATTAGATAAAGCCTGCTATTAAAGTATCTTATAGCTTTAGCAGTTTTAACTGCAGCAAGAGTTTGCGTTTCCTCCTCCTCAGATAATATACTCTTTATCGTAATACTATCTCCATCAGTGAACTCTCTAACAGATATTTCATCTGTGGATATATTAGCAGTTGCAGCAGGTATATCTAATATTTCTGTAATAGGTAGAGTGCCAATAGCAGTGCCTGAGGTATACCTGGTTCTTCTTATTTCGATAAACTCAAAGTTGGACAGATTGGTTATCCTCAGTCTTATCTTAATTCCGAACTTTGTAGCAGAGACAGCTGGTATATCTGAAAATGTTTTCACATTAGGATATGAAGAACTTGCTGCTGAGAACTCTTCTACTACAGGAATAAGCGGTGTAGGTGCGCTCCACTGCGACTTATCGCCAGTTGCTGTACTATATCTATAGCTGTATTGATAGTATCCTACTGATAACCCTCCACCTGGATTAAGGTCCACAAGGTTTACAAACACAGGATGATCAGGAGGCTGAAGTACAGTCAGAAGAAATTGATTATGATTGTAATCATCAAAATATTTTTTAGTACAAGTACCTCCATTCTGCCCATTATTTTCAAGTAGGTCCTCAGCATTATATATAGTTGGCTGGTTAACATTATCAGTCAAATAAAACTCCCCACCAATACAGCTTTCATTCGTATCTAATTGGATAGGATTACTTGCGGTGAAAGGAAAGTCCGGGCTTTTCAAAACGATGACCCCATCAATTCTAATCAAGGAATCATTAGCCCCGAGTTTGTCGGCCCAGACCTCTATCTTTCTATCATTAATTTCCAGGGTGGCCATAGATTTGTATGAGCCTGTCAGCGGAGCATTCGGATTCGTTGAGTTACATCCATTATCCTTATTAGCATGGAGTATCGTTTCACCATCTATTTTCTTAGATGAATTTCCATCACCATCCATCCCATCACTTCGCATATTTCGAGCCTCTATGTAGCCGGTATTCTCTCCAGCTCCTAAAATCTCAGAGTTATCATCACGATTAGCACCTCCTGCGTAGAGTCTATCGTGCCAGGGATGTTTTTGTGGGTTCGGCATTTATTATCCAATATTAGGTCTTGATAAATATTCATTCAACTCATCTTTCTCAAGGGTGTCCATCATCTTAATCCTGTTCTCAGCTTTCTCCCAATGCTTTTCTAAATTCAACTGATGTCTTGTCAATGTGCCTACATGTTTTCTTGGTTCTCTTCCGGTCTGGTATTCATAGAATTTAACCAAAACAAAATATGTAACAGCCTGCCTGAAGAACCTTGGTATTATTGGCGCTTCATCAATCGCTCCACCCATGCCATTATATATGATCTTTACTTTAGTGAATCCAGTTGAATTAGAAGAGAACATTATAACTCCATTCTGGATATTGAAATAATGTATCCTATCAGATACGGTTTCAAAATTAAATAATGATTCTGCATAGAATGGGTCCCGATTCCCTCTCTTACTAAACTCTACTCTTTTACCGGTCTCCCCTCCTTGTGGTTTATTATTGAATAGTCTCTTCCAATGGACCAAAGCACTTGTCTCCGGAACACAACAATTAGCTCCATTAAACAAATACATCTCCCTTATGTTAAACATATCCTTAGGCATATCAAGCATTAGGTCTTTAGGAACATCGAGTACCATTGTTCTCTCATCAAAGAAAGTATCAAGTGAAAGTTCTTCGATGGCATTCTTTGCTTGCTGGATGTACCATCCTTTAGATAAGCCTTTCTTTAACTTAACGTCATCAACCGTTTGAAGAATTTCAAAGGCTACATCATTAAATGATATGAAGTCATTAGCGTTCATTATTGTTCAGTTTGTGTTGGTTGAGGAGATTCAACAGCTTGCCCTCCTACTTGTTTATCTGCACCCTCATTTACTCTATCCTCCGGGATAAGCAAAGCAAATCTACCTAACTTTAAAACCTCGGTTATTAATAGCTGAATCATACTTTCGGGAACCGGTACTTCTTCATCAAGGCTACAAACATCCTTAGGGTCAAGAGATGTAATCAACCCTATCTCAACATCTTTTACATCTACACATTCAAGCCCAAGGAAATAGATTCTATTAACCTTTACCCCATTCACTGAATCCTCTACTCTATAGAAATAAGGATTACTTGGCTTCGGTTTAGCGAATGCGCTGAATTGTAATATCCATGATCTTGAAGGAGAGGTTTGCTGAAAGAATACCTGTGCAAAATTAGGACCGGAGCAGCAGCACCCTGTTTCAAAATTATAGGTTATGTACTCAATACCTCCATCATTGTTCAAATCAAGTATCTCTCCAGGCAGATCAATATACTCCCTGTTCTTTAGCGAAGAGTCCTTATTGACTGTGACTTTGGGGAAGATGCTAAGGAAGCTTGAGTTGGTTGGTTCTTTCTCGATATGCTCCTTCCTGAGCCTGTTAGCAACTACCTGGACCCAATATAGAACCTGGGTAGTGGTGATGTTGGCATCATCAAAAGTTTTCTTCAGCGTGGTTAATATGTCTTTCGTAACGAAGCGGTAGTCCATTATTGTATTGTTCTTATTAACGTTGCGATGTCCTCAGTTGTGACACCTTTCAAAGTAGTCTCATCACCTTGCTTATAAGCTATATAATCCAATGTTTTATTCACAACCAAATTTAATAAAGATATATTAAATTCAATGTTATCTGTAATTAAAAGAATCTTTGTAGGAACTTTAGCATAAGCTACAGCTACAAGTTCTCTCTTAGCCTCAGGCCTTATCTCTATTTCTCTTGGGATATTAACTGTATAATTAGTAGAAGTATAGTCAGCATAAGCTAAGTAAGCATAACTGATCACATCCGGACATGCACTCTTAAACACAGTATTACCTGGAACAAATGGATTGCCTTTATTCTGATTCCATTCTTCAAGAGTTAATCTCTTTGCTGAGAAGTCACTATCCCTAAACGAAAGATTGTCAACAAAGAAAGAGGTTTCAAGAGTTGGGCTACCTGGTACATTAGGATTTGTTCCAACGGGTAGTGTATTAGGCTTTGGGTATACTGCAAGGATGGTCCATATCTCATGACCAATGGTTGCCTGATCAAACTTTATCCTGGAGAAATCACTTGTCTGAAATATCTTAACTTTTGTAATCTCCTGGAATATCTCTTCACCAATCTTCTTATCTCCAAAAGCAGAGTTGATAACAGACAGCAGCCAATCAATAGCATAATTGATTGCTGGCTTGAAGTCCCTATCAAACCTGTAATAGTCTCCTTGACCCTCGGCATCGAGGGCTGCTTTGGCTTGATCAATTACAGTTTGGACAGGTATAGACATTCATGACTTATTTGCTACTATACACTTTGAGTAGCAAAAGCCTTCTTATTCTGATCTCTGATGTCTGACATTTCCTGAACTTCATTCGCCATTTTCTGTCTTTCTTTGCTAACCTCTTGCATAGCAAGATGTTGAATTAAATTTTTTCTTAGCAATCCCACATCCTCAATTACTTGAAGACTCGCACCTTTTATAATTTCAGCTCTTACTCTTTGTATAACCTGGTGGTCATCAAGAATAGAAATCTGTGCAGCTACATCAGACATTTTCTCCTGTAATGTGATATCTATATTCTGAACTTGTTTCACATCGCTATATATATTGACATCATGATCAGGATGAGTTTTAACCCAATCTCTTTCTTTCTTACTATATATAACAGCCCGGGAAATAGTAATGGAATCCATTCCCTTACCGGATTTACTTGGCCTTTCGTATCTGGTATAGAAGGAATAAACTATGGGCCTGCCAAAAGGAGTAAGTACTTCAACTCCATTCTTAGTATATCCATATTGAAAGTGTGCAGCTTTAAAACAGAAGAATACTGCTGGCTTATCGAGCATATCTTTTGGGTCGAGTTGTTCCGGACCTCTAACTTTAATCTGGTCCTCAGGCTTACGATCAGCTAACCTATAATCCATTTGAATTAGCTTTTCTTCAAGGCCTTTTATCATTTTTGATTGAGACTCGAGTACTGCTTGAATTTCAGGTGCAAGTTTATTAGGAGTAGATGGAACGTCATCTTTTAATTTTTTACCAGATATATTTGTGGGTTCAGGCTTCTCGGTTTTATCAGTTACAGGTGGTTTTACTTCAGTTGGCTTTGCTTCAGTTTTTGTTTTTACTTCTTCTGTTTCTCCTTTGTCTGTGGTCTTTGAACTTGTTACACTCATGTCTTTAAATTTTAAGAGTTAATAAAAAATGGTGCCGCCAACCGAAGCTGGCGACCCCACTAATACCCTTCAGAACCCCTTAGGGCAAATCAGATATTAAGTAATGTCCACAGTCCCGAAAGACAATGGGTTATTAATTCTGGGTCCGATTTGAGTATCAACCCACGTATCCTTGTAGGTCTTAGCAACTCCACCTGTTCTGTCTAAGGTTTCTCCGCTTCTTTCACCCCACAACTGCTTGATCTTTATATTACCTGGGTCGATAATAAAGATTCTGTTCTTGAACGCAGCAGGGAAAGCGTTAGCATCTCCATATCGGGTAAACGGTACCAGTACAACTTGAGATGAACCAACATCAACCATCTGTAACTGTAATCGGGTAACATCAATATCATCTGGACGATATCGAGTCTTATCATCTTTATACTCCTGTGACAGTGCCAGGTGAATAGTAGGATGCATGAAGGCGAACCTTTGCTTTCCATATTCCCCGAACTCAGTAGCAATAACCATGTCTTCAAATGGCTTTCTGATATTGGAAATAGTTGTACTTGAACTTGGTGAACCTGCAGCCACCATAGTTGGGAAGATACCTCCAGTGGTTTTTTCTTTCTTTCCATTTGCCAGTGTTACTTCTCCTCTTTCTCCATTCCAAAGGATGTTACTGATTCTGGTTCGGACAACCTTCATAAGGTCTTCTTTTTGCTGAGCTACATAGTTATCAATTGTACCGGCTTTCTCATGCTTCCATCTTTCAGTATCAGTAAATGTGATTGCATAAGATATTCTCTGAATGAAGTTGAACCTTTCTATATAATCAGAACGGAAGAAGGTTGGAAATCCGTCTTGTCTGTTTGCATCTACATTTGACAGATGTGAGAACAAGTCTCCAATCGCAACAGCAGGTAAGGTCTGACCAGTCATCGGTGTAATAGTAACAGTTAAAGCAGAAGTGTCAATAGCAGTGATCGTACCCTTAGTATTATTGGGGTAAGTCATAATCATATCAGTACTTACGTGTTGTAAGGTAGTAACAGCAAAGGTCTGTGTTCCGGGAGATGCAACAGAAGCAGCAATAGCAGTAGACTGTAACGGTTTTCCTAAATAGGTTCTTTCCAGAAAGTTAAATTCATCAGAGGCTTCTTGTTCAAACTGGAACATGTTCAGTAATTTCAGGTCAAGGAATTGTTGTGGCTCAGCATCCCACACATCTCTATTCGTAATCCTTCTAATCAGAAACGTAGTATCATGCCCAAATTGACTGGCGTATTGCGCAGCCAATTCATTCAAATCAACGTTGGGCAGAACGTTGTTTGGAAGATTAAATAAACTCATGTCGTTTCAAATTTAAAATGGTTAAAAAATAAGCTAATCTTGAAGTTGGTGTTCTAATGGATTCTTCTTAAGCTGTGAAGGCTTAAGATGTGTCTCCAACACCTTCTTCTGTGCGATTACTGCTGTATCTTCCGCACCACCAGACTTGCTCTTAGCTGGCTTTTTATCTGCTCTATCTACATAATCTTCAGTAGCTTTGGTTTTACCCCGGTTCTCTGCAATTTTCGTCAGTCTTTCTGTTTCTTCTTCTCCATACTTAGCGTAGAAGACTGCCTTCGCAGCCTCCTTTTTTAAGGTCCCATCTGCATTATAGAAGAGAGAACCCAGCTCATTCCTAACCAAGATATTGCGAATAGCATCAAGTTTCGACCTATGCTTGTCGTTACTGAAGCCAGGAATATCGCTTTTTAGCGAATCAACGGAAACACCAACAGAAGCTTTGAAGCTCTCTTGAACTTCTTCTTGCTGCTGTACAATGGTATCACGCTGACTCTGCCATTTTGTTTGTTCATTTTTAAAAAGAGGTTCCGCTGCATCACTAAGGTCATTGACCCTTGCCTCGAAATCCTCTTTAGTTATTGTTTCATCATCAACATCCTTTTGAAGTTTTACAATCTTAGGCCCGAAATATCTTGTAAGAATATCCCATTCATCCTGCTCTTCAAAGGACTTAGAAAAATTAATCCTTCCACCTTGTTCATCTATAACTTTTTGCCAGTCGCCTCCTCTCCATGAAGCTTCGACAGCTTCATATAAGGAAGGTGGTAATCCAGCTAATGCATCTTTTACATCATTGTAATTCTTTTCAGAGGTTGCTAAGTTATTTGAATCAGCCCTCCATTTCTCAGCAGAGGTCATTAATGTACCCAGATCATCAATAGAAAAATTATCTTTAGTATGAGATAACGCATCCTCCATAGATTCAATCTTAGGAGCTTTCTTTCCTTTAGTTAAAAGAACAGAGTCATCATCACCTTCATCTTCTTTCTCCTCTTTATCTTCCTTCCCTTCAGGCTTATCCTCTTTTTTGTCTTCTTTATTATCATCTTCTTTGTCATCAGCAGCCTTATCCTCAGGCTTCTTGTCCTCGGGTTTATCCTCCGGCTTATCACCTTCTTCACCTGGTTCAACTTTATCTTCAGGCTTATCACCTGGCTTGCCTTTACTTATCATAGATAGAGCCTGATCATAGAATGCTTTTACCATAGGGTCATCAAGTACAGATGGGTCAGTTTGCGCCCTTTTTATAATATCTTCAGCTGCCTGGGCTTGAGCCTCAGGAGAGTCATCGTCCATTGGTGCCTTAGCATCAATAATATTCTTGGGTGTTTCAGATGCTTTAGTCGCTGGTTCAGGTTTTACCTCTGGTTTGGTTTCTACTTTTTCTTCTGCCATATCTGTCTAAGTTACGTTAACTTTTGTATAATGTTACAAATTTATAATAAAAAATCAGTTAAAACAAAATCATTAAACATTTAGTCCACCTTCTCTTGCAGTCTTATGAGCTTCCCTTCGATCAATCTTTGTTATATCATGAAGCCTATCCTTCTCTTTTTCTATCTTAACATCAAGTTTTTCTGAGTCAACTTGTTTTTCATTATTAAGATTCTGCTGTTCTATTTGAGCTGAGAGTTCTCCTGCTTGCTGTGCCTGTTGCGCTCTTTGGGCTTTCTCTGCTTCATTAAGTTCCTGAGCATGTTGTCGCATAGCATCAGCTATCTTATCTGAATTGGCTCTGCCGAATAGATTTGCAAAGTTATTCCGATCAATCAATCCCATCTGGAGAAGATTAATAAGCAGGTTATTACCAGAATCTATTTGTGATTCATCATCTGAAACTCTCTTAACATCCATCCTGAAGTCTTCAAGCTTCATCTCCTTTGTTATAATTATTTCCTGAGCGCCTTCGTCTCCTGCAATAATAGCAAGCCTTCTTGGGCTTTCCGCATAAATCCTTCTACCCTTAGATACCATTGACTCGTATGCCTGAAGCAGGATTTTAGATAATGCAAAGTAAAATGGCTCTTGCACTAATGTACCTCTTTGGATTCTGGATTCAACTACTCCCACTAATTGCCTTTGACCTCCCTCAGTCCCTGTCATAGCTTCATTGATGCCAGTAGTATTTTGTATTTGCTGACCCATCTCCTTAACGAGATTAAAGTAGAATTGAGCGCCAGCAGGAAGTGATGCATCATATTTCCCAACAGCGTTTCCTACACTCCCGGTCCTTGCAATGTCAACTGTAATAGGATTACCAAGCTTGACATCCCTTTTCATCTCTGCCTCTCCATCCCTGGTTTCCATAGCTTGCTTAGCCAGAACAACACCTGTGCCCCCTGCCCTATTAATAAGGGATTCAGAAGCACTAAGCAATCTATTCATAAATCTTTGAGGATTGATAGCATCATCAATCGGACTAAGGATTTCTCCTTTATCATAAGCCCAACAATAAGTATGGTAAGGGAATGGGACCCTGGATGGGCTTATTCTATTCTTATCTTGGAATGGAACTACTCCCCACTCAAGAACAATATCTTGCTGGTTCTCAGCATTTCCTATTTCTTCCTTGGGTATGAATATACAGTGTCTTAAAACATCAACGAACCGATCAACTTTTTTCTTTCCTTCCATCCTCTTCTTGGCCTCTTCTGTTGGGGCATCTATAATATCTTCATCTTTGAATTTACTGAAGTCAGAATTTATCTCGGTAAACAATGGGTATCCATATTCATCAAGCACGTAGGCAAATTCCTGTTTAGCTATATCCCTCCAGTATGTTTCAAATACTGGAACATTAGATGGAACAACTCCATAGAATTCCCGGATGACCTGATTCATTCTTGTGCTTTGTTCTATGGCATGCTTTTCTATAGCCTGTCTCTCGTCACCTGTTATATCCTGGAACCTTTCGAAGATAGCAGGAGTATCCATAAATGTCCAGTCTCCCATGAATGAAGCATCTTGTAAATCTGGTCTGGTAGCTGCAGGGTCGAACCAAAAGAATAAAGGGTCGATCACCTCTGCTTGGTATTCAAGGTTTTGTTCGAAGTCTTTATATATGCCGATACCGGTTATAGCAAGGTGCCTTGTGAGCCTAACCTTCATTTCTTCTATATCTACTTTCTCTTCAAGCGCCCTCAAAAGATTATTCAATGTTTCTTCATGGCTATCACTCCATAGATTTCTGAATATTTCTTCACTCTCTTGTTCTGTTTCGCCTACAGGAACTCTTTCTTTTATAGCTTCAGCGAACTCAGGAAACTCATTTGATGCCCTGGTCAGGAACTTCATTTTTTTAAGTTCTCTATCTCTTCTATTAATTGTAAATTTAGAACTGGTCCTGACCCTGGCATTGAAATTGAGTCTCACAGCATTACCAATAAATTGTTCAACAAGTGGACGGATTACATTCTGAGTAAATTTAATCCTATGACGAATATCTCCGGACTCATCTTTAAAGAATTGAGTTAGGTCCTCATGAAATATCCATTGTCTGTTTTTATAGAAGCTCCAATTGATAAGCGACTTACGAATAAAATTATTATAGACAGGAGTGTTGAGTCCATTGAGTGTCCACCTGGCATGTTTTATATGGTATTCTTTAGTTTTCTCTCCGACCAGTCTATCTGGCCTTGATGATTCTTTGGCCAACGTTGCAAAAGAACTGGCCATTACTGGAGTAGCTACTGACATAAGTTTTAATTTTTATCCAAGCTTTTAATAGTTTGTTCCGGTGAGCCAAGGCTCTCTTCTTCCTGTGTCTTCATCTTTTTCTTTGGAACTTCATAAACTCCAAAACCTCTCTCCATAATATTGATCAGCTCCGGCATCTGAGCCATAACTTTCATCGACATCTCAGCATACTGTTTCTTGTCAGCGAACCCCATCATTTTCATCTTCACCTTGTCCACATGAATTATCTTTTCTATATTTCTGAAGATGTGTTCTGCATTCATTTTAGCTCTCATCCTAACTTGAGGATTAAAAGCCTTCATTACATTTATTGCAGCTCTTATCTTATCAGTAAACTTGCCTGTAATAAAAGTGTTTCTCTCAGCTTCAGAAACTGCATCATCCAGAAAAGCAAATTGAACAGCTTTAACTGCTCGATCTGACATTGTGCAATCTATTATCGGGCTTGTCGGATTAGCAAAATACCAAACAAATCTAAGTTCATAATCTCTCAGGCTGTTCAGTTCAGGTTTCTCTTTCAGCTCAGGATACTCCTGTAGCATAAAACTCCCCTGAGGGGGAGGTGGGTGTATCTGTATCTCTGTCCCGTTTTCACTCATAAAAAATAAAAGGGGTGATGATTAGTACCACCCCTTTAAAAATTAATTATGCAAACTCAACTATTCTGTAGTCTCCAGCTCCATCATTAATTACGAGGGCTGACTTATCAATTGTGACTGTTACATCACCTGCGCCTCCATTCAATGTATCAGCACCTGCTCTCTTGAATATGATACTGTTTCCAGCACCGGCTGTTTCAATGAAAACAAGCATTCGGGGTCCTAAAGTAGCACTGTCTGCCATTGTTATATCTATGTCTCCACCAGTTGTATCAACAAGGACCAGACTGTTCAGCTGAGTCATGGTAGTATCTGCAGCGATACTGGTTATAGTTGAAGCGAATGCAGCATCCTGTAAGACAGCATCAATCTGAGAGTTTACAAACATCTGTAACATCCTTGCATCAAACTGAGTATACCCAGGTGTTGATGTTTGTTCAGCAAATATTACAGCCTTTCTGGTATTCTGAACGAATGCTCCCTGGATGAAATTATTTCTTTCTCTTGCGAGATAAACAATATCATAGGTGGTGTAGTTAGCACCAGAGCTTGCGTTTACTGAATCAAAGGTTGCAGCTATTGCCTGTGTTCCTGCAGGTGCAACATGCGGAGTTATTACAGCTATAGTGATTCCAGATGGGTCATTTACATCGAAATCAAAATCTACTTTCTTAGCAGTTAACCTCATAAGGTCTGCACCTCCATCAGTAGCGGTTACATCAGAATTGGTATTGGCATTGATTGCAGCAATGAACCCGGCTTTAATTTCAGCAAGAGTTGCAGTAGCATCAGAATTGAAAAAATAAGTCTTCTTAGTGCTGATATCATCTAACAGTAATACATCCATTCTGTAATTAGCTAAATTCAATACAGTAACAGCAGCGAAATCAATATCTTTAATAGCAGCAGTTCCGGCAGCAAATACTTTCCTTGTGAAGGAAAGGACCTTATCAATTTCAAAAGATTCTAATCCGGTAATTACAGCTTTCTGGGATGCAACAGATGCATCACCTAATACAGGCGTATTAAAAATTTTAGTTTGAAAAAACTTTGGTTTTGTATGTGACATGTTTTAAAAAATTTAGTTTATACAGAGCCTTCGTGTGGTAGACTCAGTATGGATTAAAAAATTTCCACACAGTAAAACTAATACAAAGAAAAATAAATTTTCTTTAATAAACAAATACGAAATAAAATAGTTAAGGTTACACTCCTCCGAATAGAGCATCTGATTCGATATCGTCTACCCACCTAATCCTTTCACCCTCTTCAGTAAACTCCCCCATCCTCAGTGTGAAGTTCTCATCATAGTCATAACGTCTAACCGGGTCTTTAACGTATTCAACGTCTGTTTGTTGAGGTTTATAATGTGCATAACAACCAGCACATATATAAGAATAGGTGCTTCCAAATACTACATCATCCCTCCATGCCTTCAAGTCTTTGGCCTGATACCTGGTCTTTCCAGATGGCAATGTTTTTTCTACGAAGGTCTTAAGTTGTATAAATAGCTCTGGAATCCAGAGATTTTTTCCATAAACATCAAGCATTTGTTGGGTAGCTTGGGTAATATTTTTTGACACCAAACCTCTATTATTTATACCTATAGTTGGTCCAGCAGATATTTGCATAAATGGTTCAAGTTCTAAATTAGTAACAAGGATTCTGTCATATCCTTTTCCCTCCAAATAACTTTGATAGAGCGCACCATTATTTATTTCAATTAAACTTTTCTCACAATTAAAATACATAGTAAGGAGCATTGATTGGAGGAACACTTCGTTATAATTTCTGGTTCTCCAGTTCATTACTCCAGCAAGAGTATTCTCTTTAGAGTCCCAGATTCCGTTACACATCAATGAGTTTCCGGTCTCATGACTTATTGGGTCAACTCCACTATAATATCTATCTCTCCAATTCGATTCCGGTTTCTTAAATAAAACTGTTGTAGTCATTGGGTCTTCTGCTCCTGATGTTGGCACCCAATCGGCTCCTACTATTTTGAATGGAACATCCTGATTAGCAACTTTCTCGTTCCTATTAAACCTTGGTGTAAAGAATCCATACTGAGGTTTCTGCTTATCCTTTAACATGTATATCCTTTCCAGGTGAGCTATTATTTCGTCATAAGGAATCAATGTTTTGACGGACTGAAGGAACATATCCTGCTCGGTCAATGGATAATGTTGATGGAATTTAATTCTTAACGACTCTGACTCTGAGCCTTTCTTCGCATAGGCTATTGTTTTTTGTTGCTTGTAGAATGCTTCGTCAACTCCCGGCCTTGCATAAGCATTAAAAAATATTGGAATAAGAGGGTAGTCAAACTTTTTTTTCTGCCATGATTCTCTTGCAGCATTCCACTCTCTTTCAAGTTCTGCTCCACCTTTGTCCATTGCTCCACCTGTACCATACGCAATGAGTTGTCTTGTCCTCTCCTGTTTGCCAGTCTTGGGATTGTACTTATACAATGCAGGAAGTATCTCTGCGATCATTGTAGAGAACTCTTTGTTTAATCCTATCTCATCCATACAAATTAAGTTAGGAGCCTCTCCGGTAGTAGATGTCATCTTGGGAGTTACAACTTCAATCCTACTGTCAAGCCCTTTTATTCCTTTCTTAGGGTCCCCTGCAAATGCAAGTAGATCATCCCGGACATTGGATGGTGTTGATACTAACCACTTAGGAAGACCAAAAAATGAATACCTCATCTTTTGCTTAAATAGACTGATACCTTTCTTCTCTTCCTCAGCCATGTAAAGAACAAAGTAACTACTAAAGAATGCAGCTCTTTTTACAATCAAACCTCCCATAGTAGAGGTAAACCAAATCTGCCTACACTTACCAGCTATGAGATTATAGCCACAGTCAAATAGATATGCTAAAATTCTTTGAGCCTCCTGAGCCTTGTAATCAATAACTCCACCGGCAACATCACCATCCTGGATTTGGTGGTACTTCTCAAGAAAGAAAAGTGAGTTCTCTCTGATCTTTAATATTTCATTTGTCCGAAAGTTCTCCTTACTTTCTTTAGAAGAGAAGTCTGTTATTTTTGTTTTATCACTGAGGAAAAGTTCGGATTGCTTTTTATACTCCTCAAAAAGACTATAATCTTTTCTACCCCTGAAGTCCTTGGTAATAGATTCTATCCACGCTATAAATTCATCAGAGTGTTCGTTGTCGTTGTTTGGTGGTCTCCACTTAGTTACAATCTTCATACTAATTCCTTGACACAGCAAACTGAAGCGGCATCAAGATTCTATCTACCTCGTCATCCCAATCTCTGACAAGTGGCTTATTGTCCTCTGACCCTGCAACTGTATAGATAAAGAATGTCCTTCGTCTTACTTCAGGGTCATTGACTTTTTGGAGGCAGCCTTGGATGTCTCTCATGATTGTTCTCTCCTTTTTATCTTCATCAAAGCCACACCTTTCAAGGACCTGCCTATCGTACTTCTTTCTTGTTATGACGGTAGAGATGATCATTATTTTTTCTTTGCTGTTTTCTTATTTGGCTTTTCTTCTTTTATTTTTTCAAAGCCATCACATGCAGCCACATCAAAATACTGCTCCCCTTTATCAGAATAGTTAATCATCGGGCTTGTTCCCATCTTGGAACAGTAACCATTGTCAGGCGGTACAAGTTCATTCCTCACAGCCTGATTCGATATAGGGCCTTTCCCCTCAGGCTTATAGATACAGATATCACAAAGAGAAATATTTTCTTTTTCTTGGGTAATATATATTTTTTGTTCCATTGGTTTAATTTTTAATTTGCATTGTTAATGTTTTTCTGGCCATTCGCCTGCTCTTTTTTTTCTGTCTATTTTCTGTTTACGAATATCGTAAATTAATGCAACAAGGAAAACTATAATTAATATTGAAATCATCAACTCCATAACTATTATTTAAAAGGCATATCGTCTGGTTCTTCCTGCTCAGGGTATTCAATCTCGGTTTGCCCTGGCAGTTGTTCTTCTTTACTGTTATTCAGTGGAGACTTCTTTATTTCCTCCTCCAATGCAATTCTTTTCTCTTTATCGTTCTTAGCCTTCTCTACAAGTGCTTCCTCACTTTCAACTATCTGATAATGCTCAATGATTGTCAGTCGATCACCTTTAAACATTATGCCTGGATTAATAAAATACTCTCTGGATGACGGGCCTCTTGCAACAATCCCACTTGCTAACAGTTCGCACAGGCCCATAAAGATACTTCTTTTTGAACGATAATCAGTTTTCTCCATACATTCATCTATGTCGAACTCAGCTACATCGCTATTGATTTGAAGCTTATCCATGAAATAGGTAGCAACTTTTAATGCAGCAGGAGATAGCCCAAGTAGATATCTAAGTTTACTCTCAAAGATTTTAGTGAACATCGCTTTATCAACTTTCTTTTTCATGATAAGTCTTGATGTACCTTTTACTTCTCCGGTGTCAGCATCTATAACTACATCACTTTTTCCAATACCTACAATAGTATCTTTCTTCTCAACTATAAGTCCATCCATCAAAGGATTTTTTTCATTGTACGGAAAGTACTTGAGGCTTTTGGCATCCTTCTTCCCTTCTCCGTTTGTCGGTTTTAAACTACTCTCCATCATTAAAATTTAATTCAGTTTGTGATTTCTTCTGTATCTGTCTGGTCAAAGCCAATCTTACAGCCCGGATAGAATCCTCTCGCTGCTTTAGTGATTTACAATGGACCTGAACTTCTTCAACAGTCCTGGCGATATAATATCCGCTACTGGTAGCAATAAGATTTTCGATCAACCCTTTGATTCTTATATGATGGATTATCTTTCTCACTATAACGGATGATATTTTATACCCATCATTCTTTAGGTTAATAACTATCTGAGCATTACTTATAACATTGAATGGGCCAATCTTCTTCTTGAATCCTTCAATGAATCTTGGAAGTAACTCCTCTGACTCATATACACTTAGGTCATGTGTGTACTCTTCAAATCCTTCGATGCTCATTTTATAAATATTTTTTGATAAAACAATTCAAATGTTCCGTTCCATGCTACATAAAATATCGCTGCTTCCCAATACCAAGCCAGTGTGGGCTTGTAGAACATGATAGCAATGAATATAAATATAAGCATCAGCATCTTAAATAAATGCCATGCATCGAGGAAGTTGGCTATCCAAGCAAAAGGGAATTTAAAGCGAAGTTCCCACGTTTCTTCATGATATTTATTTTGCCAGCTACGCTCTGGATTCCAGTAATTTATAGGGAATCTTCGGAAGATACTGTTTCCATAGTGATGAGTGGTAGTATCCATCACCGCATTGCATACAGCTGCTAATATGATTGCTATTAATGTTATCATTTCTTAAACCATTTATCGAAAAACTTTTTAAAGGCCCAATTGAATATCCATGCATTGATAATCATTACCAGCATCCATGCTATTAGCACAGAGAATATAGTTCCAATTACCTTCATCCCAGCAGTTTCGTCAACAAGGATGTAAGTCAATGATATAACGGTTAATACGATGGAGAATAAACCCCACATTCCTATATTAATTTTTTGTCTTTTGTTCATGTTATTTGATTTGAGTAGCCTTAATAACAGCTTTCTTGCCCGGGCCACATCTTACTTTGAGTTTCCCGTTATCTTTGTATAGCCGGCTACAATTAGTTAAAAATATTATTATTGATAAAAGAATAATTAGCTTCTTCATTCTATTTCTGTTTTCTTCTTCGACTTCTAATAAAACTTATAGCAAATACAATAATGCCAGCAACAAATGTTACAGCCAATACCCAAGCCCAAATTGTATAACTGCCATCTGGATTATAAAAAATATCTAATAGTATCATGATTCTTGTTTTTTATACATTTTTTCAAATAGGTCCTCCTGATTCTTTGCCTTGACAAGTTCATTCCAGAAGTCCTGTTTTTTTATAAAGGACCTGAATACAGTAATATCAGAATCATGAAATTTTAAATTTGTTGAATAAAAGAATTGCAATCCAGCCTGAGATATTGCATTGGCAATTTCTTCTTTTGGTCCAGTATACCACTTTGCCAGTAGAACACACCACACATCTTCAATGAGATAATATTTTTCTACAAAGGTTAGATCGGTTATATTCCAAACCGCAGTTTTGCCTTTGAAGAATAATATGTGATGACTCTTAGACACAGCAGCCTCCTGGTAATTTTTTGCCTTCTTGCCTTTCAGCTTCCCCTCTTTCGATAGAAGCATCCTCATATTTTAAATAGGTATCCTGACACTTCTTATCGCAGGTATAGTTACTCCTGTCCCTTAAGGCATGCTGTTTAAGGAGCTGTTTCCTGCAGTCCTTATTAGCACACCTTGCGTATCTATTGTCAATGTGAGTTACTGTCATAAAAGATCATTGTCTTTAGCCAACCAGTTTGGTATAGATACAGTACTATCTGCTTCATTAACCTCCACCTGAGATTTAGGGAGCCACTGGTCTTTTTCTCCCATTGTTAAGCAAATACCTTTTTCGGTCTCCTTAGCTATCTTGTCAAACTTATAGCTTTGAGAGGCCTTCATATCCATCTCCTCCGAATCCGGAGCTGCTTGTTGTTGGTCTTTTACTTGACCGTCTTCTTCAAAAATATTTTCTTCAGTCATGATTTTAATTGTTTTAAATTAGTTAATGGTAATTATTTTTTCTTTTTATTCTCTTCTTTTCCCTTAATAGGTTGATACCTTAGTAATGGATAATGCAATGGGAAGAATGCACCCTTCCCACAGTTCAAGCATTCATGCTGAAACTTTATAGGATTAGTTGCTTGGGTGGCCCCATTCTTAGGAGGTCTCATTCTCCCTTTCTTACATGAGTCACAGATATAATCTACTTCAATCGGTAATACTGGATATTCTATTTCAGCCATAATTAATTTTGTTTAATTGTTATAGAATCACCGGGCTCTTTTGGCCTGGTGGCAAATCTTACTTTATTATATTTAGTCATTAGTTCTCTGATCTTGACAGGAGCTTCCTTAGGTTTAACGATTGCCCAGATACACTCTGGTCTGGTATGATCATAGATAACAATGCTCTCAGCTCGCTGGGCAAGGATTATAGCTTTTAGAGTCTCCTTACATTCAATGCATACAGTTGGTATTGATGAAAAATCGAGACGGAAGTCCCCACATAAAGCACAAGGGCGACCTGCCGGTATTCTTGGTTTAGCTTTCTCCATTATCAAAAACTTTAAAGGTATAAACAAATAATTTATTTTCCTTCTTAGTAACCTCCATTACTTTCTTGCCATCAATTATATAAGCACCAAGTATAGGGTCTGAAACAGGTGGCCCCTGCCTGGTAACTCTCTTACTGATCTCATGAATATTATTAGGGTCAATGCCATTCTCATAGATGAGGCCCTTCAACATGCTATCACTTATATCCAAAATGTTTTGGAATACATTGTGAATGAATGTTCTTTGGTCCTGTGTACCTGTTGGTTGTATCATGATTTTTCAAGTTTTTTAAAATAATCTCCGTATGCTTTGTCGATTACCCTATCAATAAAGAAATTAATAACTGCATCAATATTTATCATGTTCTCAGCTTCAACCTTAGGTCTGGGAACGCCTATCTCCATCTTGTCGAAAATCTTATTCTTTAATACCTCTTTGAAGTATATAGTATAGATTGTAGACGGATTACCAGCCCTGTTTGTATAGTCTTTCCTCTTTATATAAATCTTAGCCCAGCCGTTACCCCATTTTTTAAATCGTTCATTAAACTTATCGAGATCAAAGAAATGTCCTTTCGTTAAATTACTCATGGCTTTATAATTAAACTTTTTTTCTTAACCTTTAATAATTCTGGATTCGCCTGCACGCTTCCTATGATGGTTGCCTTAGCCTGGAAGTCGCTTCGGATACCATATTTTAAATCAGCTGTATCAACGTTGTGGACTATAATAAGACAAAAGGCTTTATCAAATCCAATCAGCCACTTCCCCATTTCATCTTCATAAATGTCGCCCAAAAAAGCTGGCTTATTATTCTTGTCAAGGACACCCACTGCAAATAGCGGAGTCAGGTGGTCACAGTTATTAGCAGTTAAGAAGTCGCCTTTCATTCGAACTACCTTGCCATTAAGTCCAATGGCATAACCGTCATTCTCAGGTCTTGGCTGAGGATAAATAAATTCCTTTTTCTTACTGTCCCAGATTCTAAATGATTCGTTCATGATGCCTGTTTTAAAAGTTCAGAGTCGTTAAATGTATCTCCTATTATTTCCAGTTTACAAAATGGCCTTTCCTTTTTCTTTTTATATTCATCTGCTAAGTTATGAAAATCGGTTGCCAGTTCACTCATCACAACTCCTGTATCTCCTGGCGCAGAAATGAAGAAGCATCCATATCTAAATATCACTTCCGCTACTATACCGTCCTGATGGATGATATCTCTTTCAAATATTTTCTTCAGGTCCTTATCCTTAAATCCTGTAAATTGTCCTATTGATTCAGGGTCAACAACGTATGATGAATTTCCGTCTATAATCCAATGACTACCGCCCTCCTCTTTATAAAAGCCGTAAACCCAAAGCGCTTTTGCTTCTTTGCCTGTATAGGCAGGTGCCTCATGGAATCCCCTGAATTCAATCTCTCTACTCATAGTTATTGTTTTAATAGTTTAGAGTTCTCGTAAATGTGATTATGTTTTTTACTATTACAATTCCTGCAAAGTGGTTGTATGTTATCTATATAATCTGTACCTCCTTTTGATAAGGGAATAATATGGTCTTTAGTTAAAATCTTACGTTCTCTACATTCAGCACATCTATAATCGTTTTTTATTTTTAAATCCCTCCATTCTTGATACGTATGGCTTCCCTCTGCGTTTTTCTTTCTCGCATACCTACGAGCTTTTAAATGCTTTATTCGTTCTGGGTTAGCTTTAACATACTTTCTGTGAGCCTCGTATGGCGTTGAACCAGTATAATTAGGTTGCTGTTCTCTTGTCCAGTTTTCCTTCCTATCTTTTGCATAACACTTTATTGAGCAATAATGCTTCTCTTTTCTAAAGAATTTTGATACAGACGTATAGCACTCTTTACTACAATATTCACATTTATAATACATTCCCTTACGAGGTCTCATAGATATTGCCTTTAATTTCTAAATGTAAGCTGTCTCTCAATAACTCTCCCTCATGCCAAAACGCCCCATCAGAAAACTCAACTGGGTAATTCGGCTCCCCAAAATGGTCTCCCTCGTATATCTCTTTTCCATTCTTGTCTTTTAAGCCTGTGTATTGCATCCAGATATATACATCGCTGTCGTTTCTTAATAATATGTTTAGGTGCCCTGGTGGACATATTGGGTCGTTAATCATTACTTGTTTTGCCTTATCCCAAGCCCTGAATTTTATTTCTCTCATGCTACTTTCTGTTTAGATGCTTTCTTAAATACCATCTCTCCTCCACATTTTTCGCAAGTAGGCTGATTCCCTTCGATGACATCCTGGCTTTGTTTATTTCCGCAATTCACGCATTTGTATTTCATAATAAATGTATACTCAGACATTATGTACCTCTGCTTTATATTGTACCAAATCCACAGTGAACTCTTCTTCAAAATCTCCCTGAGGTAAGTTTGCAATATAGTCTGCCTTAAATCCTTGGTAGTTCCCCGGCTCATCTGTCAGAAGAATCATTATAGCCAATGCAAGTTGTGCAGGGCCGGAACCAGAATACCCCCAAGCAAACTCTCTTGAATGGGCACGACACCTCTGGCTTCGATATAACTTGATCTCTGTGAACTGCTGCATCTTACCAGTCTTTATCCAAACCTTCCTGGTCTCGACTTCTCCTCTTAATCTGATTTTCATTTTACTCATACGATTTTTTTCAGATAGTTTTCTGGGTCTTTTTCAAGCACCATCCTTATAAGGTGTAACTTCCATTGAGTCATATCTATTTTCCCTAAAGAGCCGGTTTTAAAATCTACTATAACTCTTTTATCCTGCGTCAGCGCTTCAACAAATTTATGGTCAAAGATAGTCCCATAAATAGATGATATCATCAAGGATATAGGAGGGACTCCATCCATATTTAATTTTAATCTCCAATGTATCCTGTATTCAGTTACTTCAATTTCTATTAACTCTTTAGACATGCCTTCGAGTTCTTTCGGCATCCAGCCATTTTTCATAGCCTTCTTAATAGCTTTATATATTATTTCTTTTTTAGTCATATCAGCAAACTTTAGTATGTTTATCAAGTAGTTTTGTAAATGCCTTATGTGGCCCATGCTTAATGATAGCATCCAGTGCCAGGTCAATAGTTTCCTGCTTGGTCTTCTTCCGAACATTAAGGACCACAGTGCCTCCACAGGACCCATCTCCTCTCTCCATGACTCCGAGGATGTAAGTCCCCTTGAGTTCTTTATCTTCAAAGACCTCACCTACACATGGTATTTTTTTCTTAGGCATTATTCCTATTTTATATACCCTACAGCTTTTGACACTATAGGAAGTTGTTCAATAAATATTTTCTTAATCTCCTTTGCTGCCAGCTGAGCTTCTTTCTGTGCATGACCATCATCCCTCAAATCTAAGAAATGTATCCAATTTCTAACAGCTCCAGTCATGTAAAGTGTAGTCTGCGTACACATGGGGAGAATGAACCTGGCACATTCTTTCGCTACTCCGGCATCGAGTAATGATTGATACAAGTTCATCGTAGTCCTTAAGTGAGAGTCAACAATGCTTTTAGCGCTTCCGCTATACTCTTTGCTGGTCCAGTCTTCCGTATATTTTATAGCATCAAGCTCCATTAAGTTTGTGCTGCTCTGCCTATTCTTCACAGCCTGCTGCCTCAATTCAATCGGTTCAAAGTTTTCCACTTTGGCATATCGCTGGCTGAACTCCTGGAATGTAAAGCTCCGGTGCCGAAGGAACTGAATAGCGATAGCCTTGGATGTCACTATCTCCACAGTCATATAAGAATGCTCGAATGGACTCCAGTGCTTATTCTTAATCAGGTAGCTGATCAAGCCCTCAAGTTTCTCTGTCTTGTCTGCCCGGCTCGAGCTTACCCTGGCGATCTCTACAATATTAACCTCCGCATTGGGAGTAATTGATTTCAGTGTTACTTTCATTGCAACTTCTTTAATATATTAATATGCCTATTTAGATACCACTGAGCTTTCAGTAAGTCTTCAAGCTTATTACTTATAGCCTTATGTCCGGCTCTCGAAATATACTTCACTGCATTGCCCAGATGATAACCCATATCCTTAGCTTCGATAAAATCAATTGTTTCAATCCCACCGAATTTATAATGCGATGGATGGTTCACCATGTCTTCTTTCTTTTTGCTCATATTAAAAATTTTGAATTACTAATATGGACATTATGCAATGATTGTTAGCCACCCCTTTAAACTGATAATCATATAGAATGCTCGTAACCTTACATACAATCTCCTGCCCGGTAGTCCCCTCATCCCATTCTTTCAAAAGAAGAAAGTCTCCTTCTTTGAAATCCCGATCATTCTTTCTGCATTCAAATGTTTTGCTCCCAGCTTTTATTTGCTGAAAATAAATTGGTGATGTTTTAAGTCTGTGTAGGTTGCTCATAATTTTTCTATTTGATTTTTTAATGCTATTACTTGACCAAGTATTTGTTGCTGAATCGCTCTATAGTCATTGACTATCATCAGGCTGCCATCCTTTGATTTTAATCTATCCTTAATGTTATCATCAACACTCCCATCTTCATAGATACTACCCCTTCTACCATCTATCCAAAACGAAAATATTCTTGCTGGCTTACTCATCGTTGGTAATTTTGCATTTGTTGAACAGCAAATCCTACGTGCTGCTTTATCATTGACTCTATTATTTGGGGAGCAGAATCAATTATCATCTTATTAATAGCCTTAGGAAGTTCTGCATTAATAAGATTGGTTATCTTGTATTTAGGTGAATTAAGAATCTTTATCATCTTATCTCTTGCGATATCCTTTAGAATCTCTTGGGCTAATGTACTGAATTCACTTGGTACCTTTATTGTATCGTTGCCATATCCTGATTTCTTCTGAGAGTCTAAAAAGAATGATTTGTATTGTTTGCGAATCATGTCTTCCCATTCCTCCTCAGGAATTATTTCAATGAAGGCATCTTTTATCTTGGCCTTCAGTCTGGCCATAACTTCATCGGGATTGAACTTGACCACTTTGTTTTCTTTTTTGTCTTCACTCATTGTTCCTCCCATTGTTTTAGATGTTTTAAAAAATCCAATCCCATTTGCTTCATAGCATAATCTGATGAAACAAAATTTTTGTTACGCTTATAAAAGCAGGCCCATAAATGTTTGCCTGTCTTTCTGGGTGCATTCTCGATTATCCCCTTTCTTATTTCAGTAATCATTTTTTTAGTTATTGGCAATGGAGAGCCTCCCCATAGAACTGATCTGTCCCATGCGTATATTATAGCTGAGGCACTTATTGAGAGATTTTCTTTGATTGGTTCCTCTTTTATTTGCTTCATCAGTGTCAGTATTCAGTGCCGATTTTGTTTTGCTAATGCAATTTTTTATTTACAAATCGTTCTCAACCTTGCTTAACCATGCAGGTTAGAAATGCAAAGGTAATAAATAGTTTACTTATATCCTAATAAAAGTAAACAAATGTACTTTTACCCCCATCAAAAGTACAATAGTGTACAAAAGCTTCGGGAAAAAGTACACTTGTTTACTTTTGACCCCCCTAAAGTACACTCGTTTACTTTAAGTACACTATAAGTAAACTAATTTTCTGATTAGTATACTTATCGAACCCTTAAAGTACACTAATATACTTTTACCCCTTCCTAAAGTACACTTTTCAAAAAGTATACTTTTGAGGCCCTAAAAGTAGTAAAAACTAATATAGTATACTTTTAGGGGTAGTAAAGTGTACTATTGTATACCAAACATTCAATGATACCGCAATGTTCCAGACCTCCCTATCTAAGTATCTTAGTGGTTATTTGACAATATTGCAAATGCATATAATTATCGGCACTGGCAAAATAAGCAGGTAGGCAAGGATTTGACGATAATTGTGGTTTCATAATTAAATGACCAGCCCATACTCGTATAGTCACCCTGCATTAATGCCCGTTCGGATTGCATCTGTGACTGAGATGCCCTTTGAACTTATCACTGTCATTCAAAGGTCGGCATTTAATCCCTGTAGCGTCTACCTATTCCGCCACTACCTGCTAAATTAATTTGCATTGTAATATACAAAAAAAAGAAAGAACTAATATCCCTCCTCCACCCAACGCTTCTGCCTCTTAAGCCTGATATCTGCACTGCGTATTTCTGCAATAGCGATATCTCCCGGGAACCTGATCGTGGACAGGACCCGGACATTATCTTTATTGAGAGAGTAATCATTGAATCCATTCCTGATTAATAAATATCCTTTAGTGCAATCAGATAATCTCCAGCTCATCTGGGCAGAGGTGATACCTATCTGTTCTGCAATGAGCCTCCTGTGTTCTACATTACGGATAATGATTCTTCCGTTACTGTAGTAGTCTGCATATTTGGTGATCTTAGTGATGAAGTAAAGGAGTGTGGTCCAATGCTGATTCTCTAATTCGATGTCTTCCATCCAGTACCGGTTGACACAGACCCAGGGTTGCTCAGTTAGTTGTCTGAATTTTCTTTCTTTTTTTTCTTCTTTCATATTTTATTTCTCTGAGCATATCTTCGGTACCCTGCTCATCCCCTATCCCCGAACCAACGAGCCAGACCCAGAACTTGTGAATGATATTAGAGAGAGAAAGAATCATTTTATAGCAATGATTTCAGTTATATCAAAATAACTAAATACGTTCTTACTAATGAAATGTCTTTGAACCAAAACATTTCCTCCTGTATCTCCTGCTTGGTTGGTGATCATTTCAACAAGTTCATTGGCCACCTTCTGGTCTACCCTAACTGTCACTCCGCTTTTAAAATATACTTTCATGATTTTTTCTTTTTTCTCTTTTTCTTTTTGATAGGGAATCGAATCTCAATACCTGCTCCCCAGAAGAACCAGTCTATCCATAGCTCCAATGAGTAGTAAGGATGAAACCAACTTATACCATATTCCTTTAATGCCCACTGGCTGTCCCAGATGACAATAAGGGAAGGTGTTACCTTGAATGACTTATAGACTCCCCTAAAATAATTATTGAAACTAAATTCTATTAGATTCATACTTTTCGTTTTAAAGGCCTTACAAAGGCTTTCTTATATCCTCCCATCCTGATAGGCAGACCAGCAGGCAATCGTTTAAAGAACGACTCCCCTGGTACACAGCAGGAAGAATCTTTAACCGGTTGCTTTACCATTTTTAGTTACCTTTAAGAGTTCCCTCCCAATCCAACTATGAAACTTCTTGAGTACGTGGTACTTCTCTTTATCGCTTAACTTCCTATAAACAGTATGTACTTCGATGATCGGCTCTATGGTACCATCAGCTACTTCCATAGAAATACTCCCCGGGTTAGCCCCTACTTTAAAATCATCATAAGTCTTGAATGGTTGTTTGTCTGTGAACTTAACCTTGGGTCCCTTAGACTCCCCTATCACTTTAATTTTATTATTATCATCTGGATATAAACTCATAGTAGTTAGTTTAGATTAAAGTTAGTTTCCTAAATCTTTTATTGCAATGAAGGTACTCTTCATCCTACCATTCTCTTTCTGTAGTTCCTCTATGTGGGATTTGACCATAGCCCAAGCCATACCTAATCCAAGATTATTTGATACAAGATTCTTTTTGTTTTTTGTCAATGCCTTAACCTCTGCATCCATCTTGCTTATTGGTGATTCTTCATATACTGCCATAGTGTTATTGTTTAGTACTGTTAATCAAATCAAGTAGTATCCGTCTCCCAGGGTCATAC
>SDBT01002524.1_pt1 | contig 32277 bp, 19 predicted proteins | sample 2277101 | NCBI WGS metagenome assembly SDBT01 (sample SAMN10404973, study PRJNA504765) | marine sediment metagenome | isolation source: marine sediment core GS10_PC15, 103 cmbsf | place: Arctic Ocean: Southern Knipovich Ridge | collected 2010 | reverse complement strand
ACCAGAGGTTCAAGAAACTGATAGAGGAGTGGGTCGACTTGTCGGTGAAGATTGCAAAAATGCGGAAAAAGCTATCCGGTCGGTGAGACCCTCAGGTGCTCCGAGAACTTTGCACTGTCGAGTGAATACAGAAATAACAAAATTGGGAGTCGGAAAAATGGCCTTGCAATCTGGCGCGTTTTCATATTTATTTGAAATAAATGGGTGTCATATCACGGCGATTGGTACAGGGGAGGTTCGCCATGCGTAGTATTTATCGGTTGTCTGTTTTCGCGGCGCTGCTGTCCTTGCTCGTTAGCTTCGGCTCGTCAGCGGGCGGGGCGGCGCCCAGGTTCGTTGTGGTTATCGAGGAGACGGTGGAGGGCAATGCCTCGGCGGTGCCGGAGGTGCAGGGGGCGATCGAGGCGGGGCTCATGGGGAAGGGATACAAGGTGGTTGCGCCGGAGCAGGTGACGGCGGCGCGGGCGGACGCCTCGGTGGCTCTGATGATGGAGGGCAAGGTGCCGGAGCGGATGACCGCGCTGGACGCGGAGTTCCTGGTCGCCGGAAAGGTGGACGCGACCAAGATGGGGAGGATCGAGGGGAGCGATTTCCACGTCTACATGGCCGGAGTGAAGACGAGCGTGATCAGGATCGGGACCGGGGAGATCCTGCATACTTTCCTGGCCGAGGTCCGGGGCGACGGCATCTCTGAGAAGATGGCCGCCCGGCGGACGCTGCGTAACGCCGGGCGGAAGACGGTCGAGGACCTGATGAGGAAGATGCCCGAGATCACGGCCAAAGGAGGGCAGATCGAGCTGGTGGTGCACGGTATTCCGGACCACGGCCGGATGGAGGAGGTCGTCAAGGCGCTCGAGGGCTGTGCGGAGATCAAGAACGTGGCGGTGCGGTACACCTCTGAGAAGATGACCAAGCTCGATCTCGACTCGAAGCTGGGGGCGCTGAAGCTGGCCTCGGCCCTGAACAAATCCAAGAAAGTGCCGGTCAAGATCGTGCGCACCAGCAGCGGGAGCATATTGTCGAGGTACAACGCGGCCCGCACCCTTCGCCTGGGCATGGTCATCTCCGAGCCGATCAACCGGCTGGGGGCTCGCTACAAGTGGCTCGGGTCGGTCCTGCCGGATGTGCTGGCGGCCGAGCTCCAGAACGTGGAGTTCCTCGACCTGCGGGCGCCCGCCGGCGCGGCGCCCGCGTTCAGGCGCGGGAGAGTCACCCCGGGGCAGCTCGCGAAGATCTCCAAGGACAACGGCGGCGCCCCCCTGGTGGCGGTCCTCGGGGCCGGGACTTCCGGCAAGGAGGCCCTTCTGGATCTCAAGATCTACGAGACGCTGACCGGCAAGGTGGTCTTCTCCGCAGCGGCAAACGGCGATCCCGACAACCTGCCGCCGGTGGTCCGCGAACTGGCCGGCAAGCTGTCGAGCGATCTGCTGCCGGCCATCGCCAGGCGCCGCAAGCTCGCCAGGTTCAAGGAGTTCTCGAAGGCGGCCGGCGTCTTCGAATCCGGGGCCGGGGCCCGGGGGCCAACCGCGCGGATTCGGCTGGCGGCTATCAAAATAGAAAACCTGTTTCCCTCGCGGTTCGGACACTACCAGTCCCAGGCGGTCGGCCACGTGGTCCTGCGCGCGGATGAGGCCGAAAAGGGAACCGAGGGAGAGGACCCCAGGGACATCAAGGTCTCGGTATTCATCCCCGGGTTCATGAGCCTGCCCTCGGAGACCACGTTCGACAAGCTGCCGGGCGGGACCGAGGTCAAGGTGCCCGTCCGCCTGACGCTCCAGGCCGAAAAAGTCTTCGGGGTCGACGAGAACACGCCCGCCCAGGCCAAGGTCGAGCTTAGCTTCACGAGCGGCAAGAGCACTGTCAAATCCAGCCGGGTAGTGCCGCTGATCGTGTTCGACCGCAACGCCATCGACTGGTCTTCACCGCAGTCCATCGCCTCGTTCGTCACCTTCCGCGAGGAGAGCATCAAGACCCTGGCCCGCAAGGCGATCTCCGCCCGCGAAAAAGAAAACCTGCCCGAAGGCGTGCGGGACGCGGCGGCCCTGTTCAACGCCCTGCGGCTGCAAAAGTTGAAGTACCTGAAGGACCCGATCAATCCCTTCCGCAGCCGCCGGCTCGACTACGTGCAGTACCCGCGCGAGACGCTGGGCTACCGCACCGGCGACTGCGACGACCTGGCCGTCCTGTACGCCTCGCTGCTGGAATCGGTCGGGGTGCAGACGGCGTTCATCACGACTCCGGGGCACATCCTCGTAGCCTTCAAGCTCCCCCCGGGCGTCAGCCCGACCGAGATCACCTACGACCCGGACCTCTACCTCGAGGTGGAGCCCTCGCCCGCCGGCATCACCGGCGATGCGAAGTCGGCAGTGCGCGGCACCGCCTTCCGCGCAGACAGCGCGAGCGAGTTATTCCTGGTGAAGCCCGCCTCGGCCTCAGGCGACATCTGGATACCCGTCGAGACCACGTCGCTTAACAGGTCGTTCAGCGACGCCTGGCAGCGCGGGGCCAGGGAGGTCAACCGATTCAAGGGCAGTATCGAAGAGCCCGGCAAGCTGGCGCTGGTTACCACCCGGCGGGCGTGGGCGAGCTACCCTGCCGTGTCCCTTCCCAGGGACGTCAAGGAGATCCCCCTGGACGTCGCCGCCCTGGAGCGCACGCTCGACCAGGACTCCCGCGAGATCGGGCGCCTTCGCGACAGGAGCTATCGCACCCGCCTGGCGCAACTGAAGAAGCGGGTCAGGCGCAACGGCAAGGACACCCCCCTGCGCAACGATTACGCGGTCCTGCTGGCCCGCGGCGGTGAGCTTGCGAAATCCTCCGGCGAGCTGGGGCGCGCCCTGGACGCCAACCCGACCGACGCCGGCACGCTTACCAACCTGGGCAACGTCCGCCTGCTCCAGGGGAAGTTCCCCGAGGCCGTCGATCTCTACCACAAGGCCCTGAAGCAGGACGAGAAGCGCTCCGGCCAGATCTACGCCAACGTGGGCCTGGCCTTCTACTCGTTCGGCGATCTGGAAAAGGCCAGGCAGGCCTTCGCCGCCAGCGCCCGGTCCGGCGGCCAGGCCCTGTTCGCCACCATGGGGCTCGTGCCCCCGCGGGAGGTCGAAGGCACTCTGCAGGCCGACAAGGCGCCTCGAAAGCGCGAGGTCATCGAGCGCGAGCTGGAAAAGGTCCTCGAAGAAGCGCTGAAGCGCGCCGATGCGAAGAAGAAAACATCGATCAAGCGCCAGGACAGTAAAGATCTCTTCTCCAACCCCCTGCCGAGCGCCGGGCGCCGCGGCGACGATCCGGCCAGCCGTCGCCGCCTGGTCGATCTCCTGAGGTGGATGCGGTAAACCAACCTGGCCAATGGCAAGAACGGCAAAATCCAGACCCGCATCTCGCACCAGGTCGAATCGGACAAGATCGAGGACCTGTTGCCCGCCATGTCGGTCGTGGCCGACAAGGTCATCGCCGAGCTCTGATCCCTCGAAGCTGCAAAAAAAAAGCAGGACACCGGGAAGCTGGTCAGGCCGAGGGCCTCGTCTTTGACGAGGACGAGTTCGCGCAAACCCACCTTGCGGAAACTTGCGCGACTTTGACCTGTCCTTGGCGATCTGGTGTATTATGGGAAATTCGGAGGAGGTGAGCATGGATTTCAAGCACTTGAGAGTCGTTCTTCCATTCCTGTTCCTGGCCGCGCTGGCGGCCGCCTGCGGGGGCTCCGGCCGCGCCGGGCTGGGGGAGGCCTGCGACGGGTCCACGGGGGTGTACCAGTGCAAGTCGGGCCTGGTGTGCGCGCACGACGGGAACTGCCAGGATCCCGGGAGCGGGGTGAACGGGCAGGCTTCGGAGGGTGAGAGTTGCGCCAGGACCGACGACTGCGACTACGGGCTGGTGTGCGGGGCGGCCAGCTCCTGCATCCCGGGAGGGGTTGCGGCCCGGGACGCGGCCTGCACCAAGAACGAGGACTGCCAGTACTCGCTGGTGTGCACGGCGGAATACGTCTGCGACTGGCCGGGCAACGGCGGCGAGGGGCAGGTATGCCTGGGAGCGCAGGACTGCGCGGCCGGGCTGGTGTGCGCAGGCGACCTCGTCTGTCGCGATCCCGACTCACCGGACGCTGTCGGCGTGGCCGGCCCGGGCGATGAGTGCGGCCGGAGTTCGGACTGCCGCTTCGGCCTGGTCTGCTTCCTCGACGGCGCCTGCGCCGCGCCCGAGCTGTGGGGAGGGGCGGACTGCTCCTTGTCCGACGCCGAGGAGCAGGACGATGGCTACCCATTCAAGGTGTACTTCGAGGTTCCCGGCCAGGACCAGGTGGCGGAGTTCTACAGGCTGCCGTTCCCCAACGACATCCGGCTCGTAGACGGCCGCGTGGACCTGCACGGCCACCCGGCGCCCGACACCCCCCTGGCCGAGGGGCTCGTGGGCGCCTACATAGAGGCCATCGAGGCCGAGGCCGACGGGTTCTCCACCCAGGGGGCGATCTTCCTGCGGTTCAGCAAGAACCCGGACTACGCCACGATCGACATGCTCGGCGCCGAGCCGAACCTCTACCTGGTGGACATCACGCCCGACTCGCCAGGCTACGGCGTGGGCTGGGTCGTGTCGATGTTCTCGACCTTCATGCGGGGCAAGTACATCTGCCAGAACTGGCTGGCCGTCAAGCCCAACGACGGCTTCCCCCTGCGCCACTCCACCACCTACGCGCTGATCGCAACCGAGGGGATCGAGTCCAGGGACGGCTCTGCTATCGAGCGCGACGGCGACTTCGCCGCCATGCTCTCAACTGACGCGCCGTCCGACGCGGTCCTGGCCAGCGCCTGGGGCAAGTACCAGCCATTGCGGGCCTACCTGGCCGACGAGAGCGTGACCGACAAGGTCATGGCCGCGACCGTGTTCACCACCATGGATCCGGACGCGGTCATGGCGGGCTTCAGGGACAAAATCCGCGCCTGCGCAGGCCCTGACTGCGGGCTGTTGCCCGAGCCGGCCCCGGCCGGCATGGAGCTGGCCTCCCAGGACGAGAGCATCTACGTGCTGACCGGCACGCTGTCCGTGCCCGTGTTCCAGGCCGGGACTCCGCCGTACCTGGCAGAAGGCGGGGGCGTGGATCTCGACGGCGCCGGAGCCCCGGTCATTCAGCGCGCCGAGGACGTGGCCTTCACCCTGACGGTGCCCAAGGCCGCGCCGCCGCCCGAGGGCTGGCCCACGGTGATCTACGCCCACGGCACGGGCGGCAGCTCGGGCTCCTTCGTCACGCTGAACGTGGGCGCCGTGCTGGCCGGGGTGGAGGTGACCCTGGACGCCGGGCCGCAGACCGTCCGCTTCGCGGTCCTGGGCATCGACGCGGTCCAGCACGGCGACCGGCGCGGGGGCTCCGACCTGGGGCCCGACGTGCTGTACTTCAATTTCATCAACCCCCGGGCGGCCAAGTACAACGCGGTCCAGGGGGCGGCCGACAACTTCCAGCTGGTCCGGCTGATCGAGCACCTGAACGACTCGCCTCTGACCGTGGCGGGAGTAAACGATCCCGTCCGGCTGGACCCCGGGGCGATCTTCTACTTCGGCCACTCCCAGGGCTGCCTGACCGGACCCCTGTTCCTGGCTTTCTCGCCGGCGGTGCGGACGACGGTGCTGAGCGCGGCGGGCGGCAACCTGGTGCGCTCGCTGCTGACCAAGACCGAGCCGGTGGACATCGCCGGCGCGACCCGGCTGATGCTGGGCGACCTCGACGTGGGCAACCTGCACCCCATGCTCAACCTGCTCCAGCTCTACTTCGACCCCATCGACACGGTCAACTACGGCGGCGCCCTCACCCTGGCGCCGATCCTGGACCACCCCAAGCACGTGCTCATGAGCTTCGGCCGGGACGACGCCTACTCCACCGAGCAGACCATGATCTCCTTCGCTCGCTCCATGGGACTTCGCCAGGTCGACGGCGAGAGCCTGGACTGCCAGTGCCGCGACAAGGACTGCGACAGCGTGGGCGACGACGGCCTGCACGAGTCCCTGTGCAAGATCTATGGGCTGCGCGACGCGGCCGCGCCCGTCAGGGCAAATGCCTACACCAACAACGTACCCTACACCTCGGCGCTCAAGATGTACCTGCCCGACGGCTACGACGGCCACTTCGTCCTGTTCCAGCACCCCGAAGGGCCCGCGGACTACTCCCGCTTCCTGGGATCGGCCGTCGCGGATCCCGAGGGGATCCCCACCCTGTTCCCATAGGGCTTGCATAAAAAACAAATTCTCATTTCTTGGGCTTCTTCCGATTGACAAGCCAGGTCCCATCTGCCATACACCCCGGAATCCCGGAACCCGACACTTGGAGGAGGGCGCCGTGAAGATCGGAATTCGCAAGGAAGACAAGAATATATGGGAAAAGAGGGTCCCCCTGACGCCCGGGCACGTGGGCGAGTTGAGAAGGGCCGGGATCAGGGTGGCCGTCCAGCCGTCGGACCTGCGGGCCTTCTCCGACCAGGACTACCGATCGGCCGGGGCGGACCTGCAGCCGGACCTGGGGGACTGCCCGGTGGTGATGGCGATCAAGGAGATCCCCACCCGCCTGCTGCAGCCCGGGCGCACCTACGTCTTCTTCGCCCACGTGATCAAGGGCCAGCCGCACAACATGCCCATGCTCGCGCGTTTGCTGGAACTCGGCTGCACCCTGATCGACTACGAGAAGGTGGCCGACGACGATGGCCGGCGCTTGATCTTCTTCGGCCGTCACGCCGGGCTGGCCGGCATGATCGACAGCCTGTGGGCGCTGGGCCGGAGGCTCGCCGCGGACGGCCTGGACACGCCCCTGGCCGAGGTTGGCCCGGCCCACACCTACGCCGACCTGGAGGCGGCCAGGGCCGCGGTGCGGCGGGCGGGCGAGCGGATCGCCGCGGACGGGCTGCCCTCCTGCCTGGCTCCGCTGGTTACGGGGTTCGCCGGCTACGGCAACGTCTCTCAGGGCGCCCAGGAGATTTTTGATCTACTCCCGCACCGGCGGATCGAGCCCGATGAGCTGCCGGACATCCTCGAGGGCGGGGACGCCAGAGAACTCGTCAAGGTGGTGTTCGAAGAGAAGCACATGGCAAGACCCCTGGACGAGAACAAGCCGTTCGAGCTGCAGGAGTACTACGATCACCCGGACCGCTACCGGGGCATCTTCGCCCGCCACGTGCCGTACCTGACGATGCTGATCAACTGCATCTACTGGACGCCGGCCTACCCGCGGCTCGTCACCCGCGACCTGCTGCACGGGCTGTACGGGGCCGGCCGCAAGCCCCGGCTGCGGGTGATCGGCGACATAAGCATGGACATAGAAGGCGCCATCGAGTGCTCGATCGAGGCCACCGATCCCGGCGATCCGGTCTACGTGTTCCTGCCCGACCAGGACCGGATCGCACCCGGCGTCGACGGGCACGGGCCGGTGGTGCTGGCCGTGGACAACCTGCCCTGCGAGCTGCCGTTGGAGTCATCGCAGGATTTCGGCGACGTCCTGCTGCCGTTCGTCGAGGCCATCGCCGGGGCCGACTACTCGGCGCCGTACGAGCGGCTGAACCTTCCCGCGCCCATCAAGCGGGCCGTGATCGCCCACAAGGGGCGGCTGGCGCCCGACTACGAATACCTGAGCGAATATTTGACCGGGGAGGGAGGAGGAAAGTCGTGAAGAAGGTCGTCGTGTTCGGCGCGGGGTTGGTGTCGCGGCCCCTGGTGCGCTATCTGCTGGATCGCGGATTCTTCGTGACCGTGGCCTCGCGCACGGTCTCCAAAGCCGAGAAGCTGATCGACGGACACCCGAACGGCCGGGCCGCGACCCTGGACGCGGACGACGAGGGCGCCATCCGCGGCTTCGTGGCCGAAGCCGACCTGGCCATCAGCCTGCTGCCGGCCCCCAAGCACCCGCGGGTGGCCCGGGCGTGTCTGGACCTGGGCAGGCACATGGTGACTACATCGTACGTGAGCCCGGACATGCGCGCGCTTCACGAAGAGGCCCGGGACAAGGACCTGCTGCTGCTCAACGAGATCGGCGTGGATCCGGGCATCGATCACATGAGCGCCATGCAGGTGATCCACGCCGAGGAGAAAAAGGGCGGCACCCTTTCCGGCTTCTCCTCCTGGTGCGGCGGGCTGCCCGCCCCGGAGGCCGACCCCAACCCGTTCGGGTACAAGTTCTCCTGGAGCCCCAGGGCGGTGCTGGTCGCGGCGAGAAACCCCGCCCGCTACCTGAAAGACGGCCAGCTCGTGGAGATCGCCCCGGACGACCTGTTCGCCGATCCGGCCATCGTCGAGATCCCGGGCGTGGCCACCTTCGAGGGCTACCCGAACCGCGACTCGGTCTCCTACCTGGACACCTACGGGTTCGACAAGAACGAGGTCGCCAGCATCTTCCGCGGCACGCTGCGCAACCCGGGCCACTGCAAGCTCTACACCCAGCTCATCCGGCTGGGCCTGATCGCGGCCGAGCCCGAGCACGACGTCTCCGGGCTGACCTTTCGCGGCCTGATCGAGAAGCTCTTCGGCGCGCCGGCCGAAGAGACGATCCCGGCAAGGCTCGGGGTCGACCCGGCGGACTCGCCGCTCGAAGCGCTCGAGTACATCGGCATGCTGGCCGACGAGCCCATCAACCTCGAAAAAACCTCGCTGATGGACCTGATGGCCGATCGCATGGCCGAGTCCCTGACCTACGAGCCGGGCGAGCGCGACATGCTGCTGATGCGCCACGACCTGACCTTCGAGTACGAAGACGGAAGGCGCGAGTGCGTCACCGCCCTCATGGTGGACTACGGCATACCCGGAGGCGACTCATCCATGGCCCGGACCGTCTCGCTGCCGGCCGCCATCGGCGCCCGGATGGTTCTCGATGACAGGACCAAGGTGCGCGGGGTGCACATCCCGATCGAGCCCGACATCTACGAGCACGTGCTCCACGAGCTCGACAACATGGGGATCGGGTTCACCGAGACACGCACGGCGGTCTGAGACATCTCGTCCGCGTGTCGACTATATCAACTATATCAACCAGCCTGACCCAGGAAGTCCCTCAACTGGTCGGCCACCTCCGTTGCGGATTCCAGCGGATGGTAGATCACCTTGCCGGCCCCGCGGCGAACGGCCCCGATGGCGTCATGGAGCCCCCGTTGTGCGGCCACGGCCACGAAGCTCACATCAGGGGCCATGAGCAGGGCCGACCGCAAGAAGCAAGCGGAGGCGTCGTCGCGGTTGAGCATGTCCAGATCGCACACCAGGGCATCGCAGCTCTTTTGCCGCAGGGCCTCGATCACCTTGCCCAGCCCGTCCACCATCCGCGCCCGGTGACCCAACAAGCCCAGGCCGTCGGCCAGGAGGCCGCTGGTCTGCCTGGACGGATCGCAGACCAGCACATGCCGCCGCGGCTCCCTGGCTTTCGGCCTCGGATGTACGCCGGTCCGCTCCCAGCGGTTACTGATGGCCTGTTCCACCTTGGCGATCAGATCGTCCAGTTCGAACGGCTTGGTCAGATAATCGTCCAACCCGATGGCCATGGCCTCCTCGGCCGACTCGCGCGACGCGAAGGCGGTCACCATCATGGTGCTCATGTGGGGATCGATCGCCTTGGCCCTCCGGATAACGTCCAGGCCCGTGATGCCGGGCATGTTCTTGTCGGCGATCAGCAGATCGAATGGCTCCAACAGCAGCAGCTCGATGGCCTCTTCCCCGTCGGCGGCCTCGACCAGGTACCAGTCGGGCCGCTCGAGTGCGGTGCGGATGACCTCGCGCACCACCTCCTCGTCGTCCACCACCAGGATACGACAGGCTCGCCTGAGCTTGTCCACGGATCGTCCACTCTTCATGTCACGCACATTCCCTTCGCCCCGCAGGTATTTCTATATCATAACCCCAAGCCCGGCCGATCACAATCGCTTTGCTCACGGGTAGATGAAAGTGATGCCGTTGATGTCGGACTGGTCCAGCGACACACTACTCATGTCGCACGGGCCGATGGAGTAGTACATGGTCGCGGTGGCCACGTCCGGGTGGTCCAGGCCGAAAAGGTGGCCGATCTCGTGGGTGGCCACGCCGTCCAGGTCGTATTCGAAAGAGCAGGGGTCGCCGTTGCGCACGTACGAGATGCCGTTGTTGATCACGATGTCGGCGTCGGTCATGCGTCGGAAGGTCACTCCGTTTGTCTGCATGGTCTGGCCCGAGAAGATGGGCAGGGTGGACGCCAGGGCGCCGCCGGGCACCTCGCCATAGGGGTCGTTGAAGGTCATGGTGTTGTAGCCGTCATAGTTGTAGCCGCTGCTGCCGGCCTCGGCCAGCTCGGCGATGCTGAGGTTGGCGCTGGCCACGTTGTCCCACTGCGCGAAGCCGGTGCGCACCGCGTCCCGCGCGTCGGCCTGGGTCATCCCTGCCTGGGTGTTGCCTGCAACGAACCTGAAGCCGACCGGCATGTCGCCCGGGAACCATTTGGCCGGCGGGTCGAGCAGCTCGAAGACGTCGGCGGCGCCGATGGTCACGCTCTGGGGGCCGGCCACGTTGTCGCCCTCGTTCGCCTCGGAGATGGCGCCGTTGGTGTCCACCTGGACCCAGGCGTCGTAGGAGCCGGTGGGCGCGTCCTCCAGGACCAGGTCGTAGGGAAGGGACTGACCGATGCCCAGGAACGTCGGTGTGTCGGTCCAGTCGCCGGCGGCGCCCACGCCCGGCGCGCTGGCCCGGTCGATGTACAGGTCCACGTCAAAGGCGTCGATGATGTCCACGTTGCCGGTGTTGACCACCTCCCAGTGGTACTGGATGTCGTTGCCCACCAGGATGGTGGAGAAGTTCTGCACCGCCAGGTTGCGGGTCGCTCCGTCCAGCTGGACGGCCACGACCACTTCCCAGGTCTCGGTCCCGTCGGTCAGCTCGAGGTCCAGCGGGTACTGGAACTCCGAGGCGCCGGCGGCCACCGTGATTCCGAAGCCGCTGGCGGTGCTGGTGAGGCCGGCGCCCACGTTGCCGAAGCTGCGGACGGCGTCGGTCACGGTCACGTCCGGGCCGGGCGACGACAGGGTGCCTTCGATCCCGATGGCGTCCTCGGCCCCGACGTTGCGGATGGTTATGTTCAGCGTGGCGCTGCCGCCCTTCTGGATCGGATCCGGGTTCGAGGTGTGCGACTCGTAGACCAGCTCGGTCGACTGGCAGCCGTTTACCCTGACGATCATTGAAAGCCCGGAGAGCGCCATCCAGGCGCCGTCGGTCTGGTCAAAGATAACGCCGTTGGCCCAGCCATAGCCGTCGTCTGCCCAGAGGGCGAATTCGGTTGCGCTGAGGTCGCTCTCGGACTCGATGGTTACGAAGAAGACGTTTTCATTGCGCAGCGTGACCGGCGTCGGGAAGCTGAAGGTCTGTTCGATGGTGCCGCTTCCGGATACCGGCACCCACGAAGTGGTCGCCAGCAGTTGGTCCGGGAGACCTGCCCGGTAGGTGTACAGCTTGGCCCTGAACCTCGACGAAGCAGGTCCACTGTCGCGGAGGAACTGGGCCGAGACCGAGGTGGCGTTCAACGAGGTGGATTCGACCAGGAAGTAGTTGCCCGCCTCTTCGTTGGCGGCCAACGGCAGGTAGTACATCGGGGTGCCGCTGTCCACCTGCAATGTGGCGTTCTCGACCAGGCAGCCGGAGCCCTGCACGTACAGGCCGAAGAGGTCCAGCCAGTCGTGGGACCCGTCGGAGCTGCCGAGCATCATGTCGTAGATGCCGTAGGCGCTGGCGTCCGGACTGACGCCGAAGTCGGGCGACCCGCTGGCCGAGGCGCCCGTGGCGATGGTCCCGTAGGAGGCGGTGCCGGTCGTGACGACCATCTCGGGCTCGTCGCAGCTCAGGGTTCCTGTCACGGCGGCGCTGCCGGCGAATCCCCGGTTCAGCAGGGTGGCTGAAACCGTCGCGCTGCCCCCGGGTGCCGCAATGGCCGGGTTGGACGAATGGTTGTCCAGGGTCAACCAGGGACCCTCGGCGCAGCCGTCGACCCGCAACAGCCAGTTGCCGGCCGCATATCCGTACTGATCCCCCACCGAGTCGTACACGAACCCGCCGAAGTACGGTATTGCGACCGACGGCGAAAAGAAGGGCAGAAAGTGGTCGGGGCTGGCGCCGCCGCTCTCGTCCGAGTCGATCTGCAGGGCCACCCAGAACAGCTGACCATGGGTAAAGGCCACCGGAGCAGCCAGGGTGAAGGTGTGCCAGGCGATATCCTGCTCATCGCAGATGGCGCCCACGCGAGAGACGGTCTCGGAGGCGCTCGCCGCGAGCTCGGCGCCAGGGGCGCCGCCGTCGTCCGCCAGAATGTGGATCGAGAACGTGCCCTCGTCGCCGCCCGTGTCGCAGCTGAAATCGTAGAACGCAGCCTGCACCTCGATCGCGTTGTACGAACTGGACTCGACGAAGAAGACGTTGATCGCCTGGTCGTTCATCGCCAGCGCGTATGCGCCGCCCATCTGGTCGTTGTCGATTACAAGCTGGGCGCTCGGATCCACGATGTCGCAGCCCGAGCAGCCCTCGTCGATGACATCGTTGCAGTTGTTGTCGATGCTGTCGCCGCATGACTCGGGAACACCCGGATTGATCAGCGGATCGGCGTCGTCGCAGTCGTCGCCGGGGCAGGTGCCGGTGCCGTCGCCGTAGCCGTCGTCGTCCTGGTCGCGCAGCGCGCCCGCGCAGTTGCCGGCCAGGCACTGGTCGACGACCGTGCAGGCGTCGCCGTCGTCGCACGGGTCGTTGTTGTTGGTGTACACGCAGCCGGAGGCAGGGTCGCAGGAGTCGTCGGTGCACACGTCGGCGTCGTCGCAGGAGATCGCGTTGCCCACGCAGGACCCGCCCGAGCAGCGGTCGTTTTCGGTGCACGGGTCGCCGTCGTCGCACGGGTTTGCGTCGTCGGCGGTGTTGACGCAGCCCGTCCCGGCAAAGCAGGAGTCGTCGGTGCACGGGTTTCCGTCGTCGCAGTCGAGCGTGCCCGCGCCCGGCTGGCAGGAGCCGCCGGAGCAGGCGTCGCCGGTTGTGCAGGGGTCGCCGTCGTCACAGGGGGCCGTGTTGTGGATGAAGACGCAACCCGAGTCGTCATCACAAGAGTCGGTGGTGCACGGGTTTCCGTCGTCGCAGTCCAGGGCGCCGGCGCCCGGCAGGCAGGAGCCGCCCGAGCAGACGTCGCCTACGGTGCAGGCGTTGCCGTCGTCGCACGGCAGAGCGTTGTCTGCGAACTGGCATCCGGTGACCTGGTCACAGGTGTCGGTGGTGCACGCGTTGGAGTCGTCGCAGACCAGCGGGGCGCCGGCCGCGCAGGTGTTGCCGGCGCAGGTCTCGGCGCCGTTGCAAACGTTGTCGTCGTCGCAGTCGGGGTCGTCGTTGCACGCACCGCAGGAGGCCTCCTGGTCGTCGGTCAGATCGTTGCAGTTGTTGTCCACGTCATCCGTGCACTTGGAATCCCCGGCCGGGCCCTCGAACACCCCGGGGTTGACGCCGGGGCTGCCGTCGTCGCAGTCGTCGCCGCCGCAGGCCTCCGAGACGTAGCCGTCGCCGTCGGCGTCCAGGGCCACGCCGGCGCAGACCCCGTTCGAGCAGACGTCGCCCATGGTGCATGCGTCGCCATCGTCGCACAGCGCGGTGTTGTAGGAATAGCTGCAGCCTACGCCCAGGTTGCAGTCGTCGTCGGTGCACGGGTCGCCGTCGTCGCAGTCGAACGGGCTGGCGCCGGGCAGGCACTCGCCGCCCTGGCAGCGATCGCCGTCGGTGCACGGATTTCCGTCGTCGCAGGCTCCGGTGTTGTTGGCATGCGTACAGCCGATGCCCTGAAGACAATCGTCGTCGGTGCATGGGTTGATGTCGTCACAATCGCGCTGGCCGCCCGGCTGGCAGGCGCCGTTCGCGCACGTGTCTCCAACGGTGCAGTCGTCTCCGTCCTCGCACGGGTCCGTGTTGTTGGCATTGACGCAGCCGCTGGCCGGATCGCACGAGTCGGTGGTGCAGACGTTGCCGTCGCCGCAATCGATCGACGCGCCGGCGCACACGCCCTTGTCACATGCGTCACCCGCGGTGCAGGCGTTGGAGTCGTCGCAGAGCGCCAGGTTGTACGAGTATACGCACTCCAGCGCGTCGTCGCAGTGGTCCTCGGTGCACGGGTTCTGGTCGTCGCAGTCCAGCTCAGAATCGCCCACGCATACCCCGTTGGAGCAGTGGTCGTTCTCCGAGCAGGCCTGGCCGTCGTCGCACGAATCCTCGTTGTTGGTATACACGCAGCCGCTCGCCGGATCGCAGGCGTCGTCGGTGCACGGGTTGCCGTCTTCGCACTCGATCGCGTCGCCGCCCCGGCAGGAGCCGTCGGCGCACCTGTCCCCGAGGGTGCATACATCGCCGTCGTCACAGGGGGCCGTGTTGTGGATGAAGACGCAACCCGAGTCGTCATCACAAGAGTCGGTGGTGCACGGGTTGCCGTCGTCGCAGCCCACGGCCGTGCCCGCGCAGACGCCGTCGGAGCAGATGTCGCTCTCCGAGCAGGCCTGGCCGTCGTCGCACGGGTTTTCGTTGTTGGTGTACACGCACTCGCCGTCCGAGCAGGCGTCGTCGGTACACGCGTTTCCATCGTCGCACTCGGCGGCACCGGTGCACTCGACGTCGGATCCATCGGCGCCGTCGCCGGAGCCGCCGTCGAACGGGGCGCTCTTGCCGCCGCTGCAGCCGCCGGCGAACAGCACCAGGGCCAGGATCAGCCCCGGACAACAGACATTTCGGAGTTTCATCGGGCACCTCCCGCGAACAGGGCGCGGACTTCGTCGAGGCTGCGCAGCTCGCCGGACGGACGGACGCCGGCCCTGTCGATCACCGCCACGCCCTTCCCGGGCGCGTCTCGCAGCAACAGGTCCTTGCCGCTTTCAGGGTCGCGAAAGACCTTGAACTTGCCCTGGTAGAAGCCGACGGTCAGGTAGCCGTCGCCGTCGGAGCGCGGCTCGCAGAAGACCAGCACGCGCTCGCCCACCTCGAACTTCGGGGCCCCGGGCAAGTGCGCGACCGTGTCGCCCACCTGGCCGCCGATGGTCTTGATCATCACCGTGCCCAGTACCTCTGGTCCCTTCAGCACCTCGGTCGGGGTGATCCAGACCCGGGTGTGGATCCTGGTCTTTTCGGCATTGAAGCTCGCCTCGACCTTGTTCACCTCGCCGACCACGACCACGTCCGCCATGGGAATCATGTCCTCTATTGCAAGCTGCAGGACCACCGTGGCCGAGGCCGTCACCGCCACGGCCAGCACGAGGCCCAGCGCGGCCAGGCTGATCCCGATACGACTTCGAAGTCTGTTCATCGCCATTCCTCCTCAACTCCACAGATTGCGAAAAAAGAGGACACCATACTACGGGGTCTCGAAAGGTATTTTCAAGCAGAACCCGAGCACCCGCAGCGAACCGGCGCAACCAGGACCGTCCCGGGCGCCGGAGGCGCACTGCTGCTCGAAGCCCCTGGAAAAACCGCTCTCGTGGGCCGCGGCCAGCACGGAAAGCACGGCCAGCGCCCCGACCAGCGCCAGGGCGCGCCGCAGGGCAGGCCTGCCGGCCCTGCGGGCGGTGCACCAGAAGCTCGTCGCCAGGGCCAGCAGGCCAGCGGGCAAGAGGCGCGGAAGCGCCGCCGAGAGCACCAGGCCGGCGCCGAACCATTCAGGATAGAACACGCCGGCCTCGCCCGGGTCGCTCAGCCGGTACAGCCCGTCCGCGCGGTGCAGCAGCCACAGGCCCGCCGCGGCCGAGAACAGCCCGGCCCAGGCGGCCAGCCCCAGGGCCAGCCCTTGCTCGTCCCTGCGGCCCAGCCCCTGGGCCCAGGCCCACAGTACCGGCACCGCCAGCGCCACCACCCAGAACCCCCGCACCGCCGGCCCGCCCACCTGGCCCGTGGCCGGCACCAGGGGATCGAAAAGCGCCCAGACCGCCGCCGCGGCCACCAGCGCTCCAACCGCCGGCAGGGCCCAGCGCGGGCGCGCGGGCCCTCGATCCGCGTGAAGGGCCAGCAGCACCGGCAAGCAGCCAAGCCAGATCGTGCCGCTCGCCACCAGGCCCACGACCCGCAACCGCTCGGCCGAGAATCCCACCGCCAGCCAGACATCGCACCGGCCCGAGGCCCCCTCAAGAAAACCCAGGTTGGCGGTCGTCATGGCCGCCAGCACGAACCCCAACACCAGCGGCACAAGGCCCCAAAGCAGCGGCACCACGGGCCTTGCGACCGCGTGTCTGACCGAGGCCCAAACGACCAGGCCTAACGCGACCGGCCAGGACATCAGGGCCACCCCGAACACGTGGTCGTACCTGTCGGCCAGCAGGAGGAAGTCGCCCCCGGACTGGAGCCAGAGGAGCCCTGCGGCCAGCAGCAAACCAAGAACCTGGCCAGCCACGGCGAGGAACAACCGCCCGCGGCCGGATATGTCCCCGGGCTGTTTCAATCGTTTCAGCCTACGATCACCAGCCCAGGCCGCTGTTGTAGCTATTGCCGTGGAACATGGGGTACGAGCCGACGACGGCTCCCGGTCCCACGGAGGCCAGGATGGTCCACAGGTCGCCGTCGAACGGGTCGACCACCAGGATCGCGCCGCCGCCGCCCACCAGGCTGACCCATGTGGGCGAGGAGTGGATCCAGTCGTCAGCCGGGTAGTCGCTCGATACCACGGCGTACCACTGCATCGATCCGTCAGCGGCGAAGTTGAACAGGAACGGACCGGCGTGAACCGTGGTGGAGCCGTCCTCGCCCAGGGCCGGGCTCGACATGAGCATGTCCCAGTCGTAGTACAGCCCGCCCACCGCGGCGCCGTCCCATTCCAGCAAGTACAAGTCACCTGCGTCCGAGCGGGAGGTCATCGAGATCAGGGTGTTGCCCAGGCCGTCTGGCATGACCACCGGCGAGCAACCCTGCACCACCTCGGCCACGGTGCCACCGCTGGAGATGTCGACCACTATGGCCTGGGTGCCGTCCTCGATGTCGAAGGAGTACAGGACGCCGTCGTCGCAGCCGATGTAGACCACGCCGCCGGCCACGGCCGGCGAGCTGTTGCACCCGCCGCCGAAGCCGATCACGCGCCAGACCTCGGCGCCCGCGGGCTGGCCGGCCAGGTTGTTGGCGCTGGCGTACAGGGCCACCAGCTCGCCGGCGCCGCCGATGTCGCCCACGCCGAAGATCACCACCTCGTCGCCGTTGGCCAGGTAGCCCAGCGCAGGCGAGCTGTCCACCCATTTGCCGCCGGTGTCGTAGGTGAACCGCCAGGTGCCGTCGGCGTTGTAGCCGAAGAACCCGCCGCCCTGGGAGCCGAAGAACACCGCGCCGTCCTCGTAGCTGATCGCCGGGGTGGAAAGCACCGCCCAGCCGGTCTCGACAGGCCAGCTCGTGCCCGGGATTATACTGATGTCCACGACGTAGGGATCCGCGGAAACTACGTCCACCTGGTAGCCATACACGCCGGCGTCCGATCCCACGAAGATCTGCGGTGGGTCGCCGTCGTAGTTCACCGCCACCGAGGATATGAAGTCCGCAGCAAGCTCCGTGAAATACTCGCTGTCCACCAGAGTCGGGTAGGTGACGTTGATATCGCCCCAGGAGTCAACGGTCCACACGTGGCCGAGCGCGTCGATCGCCGGGGTGCTGTTGCCGCCCCAGACGTAGGACTGGGCCAGGATGGCGCCCGGGCCGTCCCAGCCGGGCGAGCAGTTGTTGCCCGTGCGCCGGTAGAAGTCGTTTGCGTTGACGTCGGTGTCGGCGTGATCCGCGCCGCGGCTCAGGCAGTACATCACGTCGTCGACCGGGTCGGCGGCCGGGGCCGCTTCGGTGTAGTCGGCGCCCTCTCCGGCCCACCTGTCCCCGGCCGCGAAGTCGCCGTAGCCCAGCGCGTCCACCACCTCGGTGCCGGCCCAGCGCACTTGCAGGCTGTCCGGGCCGTTCTGCAGGTCCACCGCGGTGGTCAGCAGGTCGGCCACGGCCACCAGGTTTGCGTCGCCGTCCGGGTGGGCCACCAGGAAGTGGCCGTCAGCCGGGATGGTGTAGCCGTCCAGGGGGATGGTCATGTACTCGGCCTCCACGCCGGAGTTGCCGTTGATGCCCACCAGCGAGTAGTTGGCCAGATCCTGGTCGCCCACGCCGTACAGCTCGATGAAAAGAAAGTTGCCATCCTGATAGTCGTCGCCGACGTTGTTGTAGAGCACCTCGTTGACCAGCACGATGGTCGGCGGGGTGTCGGCCACGCAGTTGCCGTTATAGCAAAGCTGGCTCGCCGGGTCGCAGCTCGCCTGGATATCCCACTCCAGGCACTCGTCCGCGTCGTGAACGGCGCAGACCTCCACGTCCAGCCCGTTGCAGCGCAGCTCGCCCAGCGCCGGGCAGTCGTCGGTGCAGACCACCACGCAGCCGCTGCCGTCCTGGCAGAGCTGGCCGTAGTCGCAGGTGGCCGGGCTGCCCAGCTCCAGGCACACGTCGGGGTCGTAGTCTCCGCAGATGCGGTAGGTTTTCCGGGTGGGGTCGTCGGCCGAGCAGACGACCTGTCCGTCGCTGTCGCACTCGTCAGAACAGTCGAGGGCGCAGACCCCGTTGGAGCAGGTCTCGCCGGCCGGGCAGTCGATGTAGTTGCCCCACTCGAGGCAGCCGTCGGCGTCGTGGTCGTCGCACTCCTCGAAACCCAGCCCGCCGACCGTGCAGCGCAGGAAGCCCACGGGCCCGCACTCGTCCGAGCAGGAGAGCACGCACTGGCCGGTGGCCGGGTCGCACTCCTGGAGCGCAGGGCAGGGGGTGGGGACGCTCCACTCGAGGCACGGGTCAGCGTCCCAGGCGGCGGCGCAGGTCATGTAGCCCGTCAGGTCCGCGGTGCAGGTGCGCGTGCCGCCGCCGGGGCACTCGTCCGAGCAAGACAGCACGCACTCGACCGTGTCGGGGTTGCAGATCTCGAAATCCCCGCAGGGGGTCACGGCCGACCACACCCAGCAGTCGGCGATGGAGGCGTGGGCCACGCACTCGCGCCAGCCGGCGCCGAAGCACTCGCTCTCGCCCTCGGGGCACGGGTTGACGCAGAACTCGGAGCACACGCCATCGCCTGAGCACGATTCGCCGGCCGGGCACGCGGTGATCTCGCTCCACTCCAGGCACGAGTCGGGGTCCACGTTGGCCCGGCAGGTCCGGTAGCCGTCGCCGTCGCAGATGCGCGCGCCGTTGTTGGGGCACTCGTCGGTGCAGTCCTCGACGCAAAAGCCGTTCTCGCACTTCTCGCCGGCGCCGCAGGGGGTGTGGTTGCCCCACTCCAGGCAGGGGTCGGCGTCGTAGTTGCCGCACACGTCGAAGCCCTCGTCCGCGCCCTCGCCCGAGCACTGCTTGGTGCCCTGGCCGCACTCTTCGCTGCAGGCGATCTCGCAGTAGCCTCCGACGCACACCTCCCAGGAGGCGCAGTCGGTGATCCCGGACCAGTCCATGCACGGGTCGGCGTCGTAGGAGCCGCACGTCCGGTAGCCGTTGCCGTCGCACATGCGCTGACCGGCGGTGCAGTCTTCGGTGCAGTCGGACGAGCACGCGCCGGCCGAGCACGTCTGGCCCTGCGGGCACAGGGTCAGGCTGCCCCACTCCAGGCAGGAGTCGGCGTCGTAGTCGCCGCAGATCACGAACCCGTTGTCCGGCGGCTCGGCGCAGGTGCGGTCGCCCGCGTTGAAACATTCGTCCACGCAGCTGTCGACGCACTGGCCGTCGACGCACTCGGTGCCCGCGCCGCAGGGCACGAGCTGGCCCCACTCGAGGCAGTCGTCGGCGTCGTAGTCGCCGCAGATGCGGTAGCCGTTGGCGCCGCCGGAGTCGCAGCCCCGGGCGTCCTCGCGCGAGCACTCGTCGGTGCAGGAGGTGTAGCACTCGCCGTCGACGCAGACCTCTCCGGCCCCGCAGGCCACGGCCGGCTCCCACTCGTAGCAGCCGTCGCCGTCGGGATCGCCGCAGACCTGGTACTGGTTGGCGGTGGCGCACTGCTTCTCGCCCATATTGCACACGGGGCTGCACACACACACACCGACCGCGCAGTACTGGCCGTCCGGGCAGGTGGTGCCGCAGGTGCCGCAGTTGGCGGGGTCGCTGGTGGTGTCCACGCACACGCCGTTGCACTTGGACCAGCCGATCTCGCAGCCGATGCTATCACCACCGCAGCCGCCGGCCATCAGCGCCGCCGGCAGCATCAGCGCCAGACAACACGATAAAATATTCGACTTCATGGCTTCCATTCCTCCTTGTTTTCCTTACATTGTCGAGAATCGATGGGTGCAACCTAGCACGCGAGTCACTTGTGTTGCAATAGCAATTTGAACCCCCGCGGTGCGTGTGGTACCGTGCGCGCCGTAAGGAACCGATCCGGAGGACCCATGGACGCATCGCAAAAAGGCAGCTCCAAGCTCCTGCCGGCCAACGCCTACACCAGGCTCGGGCCCGGCGAGGAATACAAACCCATCGTCCCGGCCGCGGACACCCGGGCCGAGGTCACCCCCTGGTCCATCGGCCTGGGCGTGATCATGGTGGTCATCTTCACCGCCGCCTGCGTGTATATCGCGCTGCGGGCCGGCAGCGGCATCGAGGCGTCGATCCCGATCGCCATCCTGGCCATCTTCTTCGGCATGATGAAGAAAGTAAAAAGTACCATCCTGGAGAACGTCATGGTCCAGAGCGTGGGCCAGGCGTCGGGCGTGGTGGCGGCCGGGGCCACCTTCGTCATCCCGGCCCTCTACATCAACGAGCTGAGCGCTTCCTGGTGGCAGATATTCCTCGCCTGCACGGTGGGTGGCTTCCTCGGCGTGGTGCTGATCATCCCGCTGCGCAAGTACTTCGTCAAGGACCTGCACGGCGATCTGCCCTTCCCCGAGGCCACCGCCATCAACGAGGTGCTGGTCACCGGCGAGAGATCGATCGGCGGGGCCGGCAAGATCCTGATCATGGCTTTTGTCCTGGGCGCCGGGTACGACTTCCTGGTCGAGGCGGTCCACCTGTGGAACCCGGGCATCTCCACCTCCCACATCCTGGGATCGGCCGGCGAGGCCATGGCTTCCATCAGGATCGAGATCCAGATCGCCGGCCTGGCCGCCCTGTTCGGCCTGGGCTATATAATCGGCATCAAGTACGCCTCGATCATCGCATCCGGCTCGGTGCTGGCGATGCTGGTGCTCGTCCCGCTGGTCTACCTGTTCGGCAAGGAGAACGGCAGCTTCGCGTACGCGGGCGGCGTGTTCGACATCGGCCGGATGGACTCCGGGCAGATCTTCGGAAACTTCATCAAGCCGATCGGCATCGGGGCGATCGCCATCAGCGGCCTGATCGGCATCATCCGGATGGGCAACATCGTGGCCGGCTCGGTCTCGCTCGGCTTCAAGGGCCTGTCAAAAAAGGGCCGGGCAGAAGCCGCTGCAGCCGCTGTGGTACGGACCCAGCGGGACATGGCCCCGAAGAACGTGCTGCTGCTCCAGCTCGGCTCGACCCTGGCCATGGGCGTGCTCTTCTTCGTGGTGGCCGCGCTCGAATCGTACGGCATCGGAGACAGCCTGCTGTTCGCCCTGGTGGGCACGGTGTCGGGCTTCCTGCTGTCCTTCCTGTTCACCCCGGTGGCCGCCCAGGCCATCGCCATCGTGGGCGTCAACCCGGTCTCGGGCATGACGCTGATCACCGTGGTGCTGGCCATCGGCGCCATGATCCTGTTCGGCCTGACCGGGAAGGCCGGCATGATCATCGCCCTGGTCGTCGGCACCGCCGTGTGCACCGCGCTGTCGACCTCGGGCGCCCTGATCTCGGACTTCAAGGTGGGATACTGGATCGGCTCCACCCCGCGCAGCCAGGAGCGCTGGAAGTTCCTGGGTATCGTTGTGGCCGCACTGGTCGTGGCCTTCGTCATCCCGCTGATGGACGAGGCCTATCATTTCCTGATCAACGATCCGACCACCGGCCTGCCGATCTCCAACGAGAAGATGCTGCCGGCCCCGCAGGCCAACATGCTGGCGGCCGTCTCCCGGGGACTGATGGAAGACCCGGCCAACCAGCCCTGGCTGCTCTACGGCCTGGGAGGGATCGTGGCCGTCATGCTGTTCATGTCGGGCGTGCCCATGCTGGCCTTCGCGCTGGGGATATACCTGCCCATCTACATCAACATGGCCGTACTGGCGGGCGCCTGTTGCGCCTGGCTGATCTGCAAGACAGGCGGTGACGAGAGGACGCGAAAAGCCCGCGCCGAGCAGGGCATCCTGATCGCCTCGGGGATGATGGCCGGCGCGGCCATCTTCGGAATCCTGACCGCTGTGCTGCGCCTGCCCGACCTGGGCGCCCTGATCCAGTACCTGAGCGTGGGCGTGGACTACTCGGTGGCCGACGGCCAGCTCCAGGAAAAGGCCGCCCACTGGTTCGAGGGCTCCACCGGCCAGCTGGTCAGCCTGGGCATGCTCGTGCTGCTGGGCTTCGCGTGCTACGGCCTGGCCCGGCTGGGCGCCGGCTGGCAAATAAAGGCCGAGCGCGAACCGCCTGAAGAACCGGGCGCGGACGGCGGGGAGGGCGACGGGTCATGAGCATCCTGACGTTCAACTGCGGGTCGTCCTCGGTCAAGTACGCGGTCTGGGAGTCAAATACAAAAAAATTCGCATGCCAAGGGATCGTCGAGCGGGTGGGGTCGGCGCAGAGCCGCCTGACCCACGAATCGGGGGGCGAAGAGACGGTCATCGAGCGGGCCTGCCCGGATCACACCCGGGCGGTGGGGCTGGTGCTTCACGTGCTGACCGAGGGGGACGACTCGCCGCTCGCCGACAGGGGCGCCATCCAGGCGGTCGGCCACCGGGTGGTGCACGGCGGTGAAAAATTCGCCCGCAGCGCCCGGGTGACGCGAGAACTTCTCCGGGCGGTCGAGGAGGTGGCCGAGCTGGCCCCGCTGCACAACCCGCCCAACCTGGCCGGCATCCGGGCGGCGCAGGCGCTCCTGCCGGACGTGCCCCACGTGGCCGTGTTCGACACCGCCTTCCACCAGAGCATGCCGCCCGAGGCCTGGCTGTACCCGCTGCCGTACGAGTGGTACGAGAAGTACGGCATCCGGCGCTACGGATTCCACGGCACCAGCCACCTGTACGTGGCCTTCCGGGCTGCGGTGCTGATGGGCCGGCCGCTTTCCGATCTCAAGGTGGTCACCCTGCACGTGGGCAACGGCGCGTCCGCGGCCGCGGTCTCGGGCGGAAAATCCGTCGACACCTCGATGGGCTTCACCCCCCTGGAAGGCCTGGTCATGGGCACCCGCTGCGGCTGGATCGACCCCGCCATCCCGCTGTTCGTCATGGAACGCGAGGGGATCGACACCGACGGAATGGACCTCATCCTGAACAAAAAGAGCGGCGTGCTCGGCATTACCGGCCGCTTCGCAGACCGCCGCGACGTGCTCGCGGCAGCAGGGCAGGGAGACGAACGCTGCCGCAACGCCTTGGTCGTCGAGGCCCGCTCGCTCCGGAAGACCATCGGGGCATACGCGGCCGTCATGGGCGGACTCGACTGCGTGGTGTTCACCGCCGGCGTTGGCGAGAACGCCGTCACCATCCGGGCCGCGGCCCTCGAGGGGCTCGAGTTCCTGGGCATCCGGCTGGATCCGGCCCGCAATGAACGGGCCGTGGGAGGCGGAGCGGAGAGATTCATCACCGGAGACGACAGCCCGGTCAAGGTCGCGGTCATCCCCACCAACGAGGAGTTGGTGATCGCCGAGGACACCCTGGCCATCCTCGAGAACCGCTTCGACGACCCCGATTTTCGTTACTCGTTCGCCTGAGAAGCTTCGGCGGTCGACCGAACCGGCATAGTACTTTCAGCCAGTTGGGTGACTTCGAGGTAGCCTTGAGGATTCGGCTACGACAGTTGACAGGCACGACTTTTCGGGGCTAAAACCAGATGTGTAAAGGTTTTTTGGTTTGTCCCTGAACTCGGGGTAGTGCCGTGCAGAGACGAAGTCTGCTGCTGGTCGACGGGGACCATAGGTCCCTGCGCGTCATGGAGGTCAGCCTGCGCAAGGCGGGCTTCTCGGTCACCACGGCCGTAAACGGGGAGGACGCCCTGGAGAAAGCGAAGATCTCCCCGCCCGATCTGATCATCTCGGACACCAGGATGCCGGTCATGAACGGGTTCGATTTCTGCAGGAAACTCAAAGAAGAGACCGGCCTGAAGACCGTGCCTTTCATCTTCCTGACCAACCAGAAGGGCATCGAGGACAAGGTCCGGGGGCTGAATCTGGGAGTGGAAGACTACCTGACCAAGCCCATCTACATCAGGGAGATCATCACCCGGGTCACAATGCTGCTGCAGAAGAAGGATCGCGAGTCACTCGAGAACCGCGACCAGAAGGTCCACTTCTCGGGGCACCTGAGCGACATGAGCGTGGTGGACCTGATCCAGACCATCGAGATGAGTCGCAAGACGGGCATCGCCACCTTCACCTCCGCGACCGAGCCGACCAGGAACGCCGCGGTCTACTTCCGCAACGGCAAGGTGATCGACGCCGAGATGGGCCGCATCAACGGCGAGAAGGCCGTCTACAGGCTGTTGCAGTGGAGCAACGGCACCTTCAATATCGATTTCAAGCCAACCCTGAAGCACTTGGACAACATCTCGCTTTCCAGCCAGGGCCTGCTGATGGAGGGCATGCGGCGGGTCGACGAGTGGGGCCGGATGCTCGAGCTACTGCCGCCCCTGGATACGATCCTGGATGTGGACCCCCGCGAGCTGTCCGAGCGCCTGAAAGAGATCCCCGACGAGGTCAACTGCATATTTCGCCTGTTCGACGGCAAACGCGTCCTGTTGGAGGTGATCGAAGACAGCGATCTCGACGATCTCGAAGTCCTGGGGACCATCTCCAAGCTGTACTTCGGAGGCATGATCATCGAGGTCTCCGGCCCCCCCGCGCCGGACGAGCAGGAGGCCTCAGTGCAGCAGGCAGTGCAGCAGGCAGTGCAGCAGGCAGCGCAGCAGGCAGCGCAGCAGGCAGAGCCGCAGGCAGTGCAGCAGGCAGCGCAGCAGCCAGTGCAGCAGGCAGTGCAGCAGGCAGCGCAGCAGGCAGCGCAGCAGGCAGCGCCGCAGGCAGTGCAGCAGGCAGTGCAGCAGGCAGCGCCGCAGGCAGTGCAGCAGGCAGTGCAGCAGGCAGTGCCGCAGGCTGACTCCCCGGCCGAGGAGCCGCAGCGGAAGGATCTGCCTGAATATGAAACGGACGCCGGAGAACCAGCCGAAGAAGCGGCCGCCGCCGGACCGGGGGAACCGCAAGAGCCCTTGCCCGAGCCGGCCGAGCAGGCGTTGCCGGAAGCCGACGAGAAGGCCGGCTCGTTCGAGCCGGTTGCGGTGTCGACCGACTCCGGGATGATGGAGCAGAGTGTGGTCGTCGAGGATCCGGACGACGGCGCCGATTTCGCGGGGCTCGGGGGTGGTCGCCGGGTGGTGCGGCTGGTGCTGATCGCGGTGGCGGGTGCCCTGATCCTGGGACTATGTTTCGGCAGCTGGAAGGTATGGACCTACTACCAGCAAGAGGGCCCGCCCCAGGACGGGATCACGCCGGTCAAGAGCGCTGACACGGGCGAGCCGCCCGCGGCGAAGCCGGAGCCGCCCGCTGCAGGGCCTCGACCCGGAGCCGACAGGCCGGAGCCCGAGCCCCCGACCCCGGCCAAGGCCGGCCCCGGCTACGCGGAACTGTTGAAGAAGGGCAGGGCCCACCTCAAGGCCGGTCGCTACCGGAAGGCCATCGTGACGCTGAAACAGGCGATCGAGACCAACCCCAAGGGCGCGGACGCCATGGTGGGCCTGGCCGACGCCTACTTCGAAATGGGCAGGGACGGGAAGGCCATCGGCTTGGCACGCCGCGCGCTCAAGATCAACCCGAACAATGCGCGGGCCTATTTGACCCTGGGCACCATCTATCAGACGAACGGCAACAACGCCAAGGCCGGCAAGGCGTACAGGGCCTTTTTGAAGCTGAGTCCAAACGGCCGCTCGGCCAAAGACGTCAGAGCCATCCTCAAGAACCTCAAGTAGATTTCGCAGGCATTCATTCATCCACCACCCTGTGGATCTCCACAAGAAGCTGCTCGAGCTCGTAGGGTTTCCGCAACAGGCCCCGAACCCCCTCGGACATGAGTTTCTCCACATCGTTACCGGCGACGTAACCGGTTACGAGAATGACCTTTACATCGGGGTCCAGCTCCTGAATCGCGCGCAACACGTCCCGGCCGTCCATCTCGGGCATGATCAGATCCAGCAGAACAAGGTCGATCTCCCCCCCGCGCTCTGTGTAGATATCAACCGCCTCCCTGCCCCCCAAAGCCGTGATCACCTCGTACCCCTTCACGCGCAGCAGCTTCCCCAGGCTGTTCAGTATGACCTTCTCGTCATCCACGATCAGCACCGTCTCCGTGCCTCCCGCAGATTCCTCGACCCCCGCGTCTTCACTCATCCCGGACGCCTCCTCCGCAGCCGGCAGCATGATCTCCACCGCAGTCCCCTCGCCCGGCTCGCTCGTTATGCAGATGTGGCCCCCGTGGTTCCTGATAATCCCGTGCGTCACCGAAAGCCCGAGGCCCGTCCCCTTTCCCGCAGCTTTCGTCGTATAAAACGGATCGAAGACCTTTTCGAGCATGTTTCCCGGTATCCCCATCCCCGTGTCGCTGATTCTCACGAGGCAGAAGCGGCCCGGCACCAGCCACTCGTGCAGCCTGCAGAACGCCTCGTTCAGTTCCGCCTCCCCGGTCCCGATTCTCAGCTTGCCCCCATCCGGCATAGCGTCAGCAGCGTTATTGCACACGTTCAGCAGCGCCTGTTGAATCTGGTTCGCATTGATGCGCGCGGGCGGGAGGCCCTGCTGCAGAACGGTCTCTATCCTTATCTTCTTCGAGATGCTTCTCTTCAGCATCGCGCCAGTATCTTCGACGAGATCGTTGAGCGAAACGGCTCTCACGTTCGGCCTCTCCTTCCGCGCGAGCGCGAGCATCTTCATCGTCAGGTCTTTCGCGCGCTTTACCGTGTCCACGATAGTCTTCAGTTCTTCGAGAACACCCTCTTTTCGCTCCAAATCCAGCGCCGCCACCTGCGCGCACCCCAGGATTATCGCCAGTATGTTGTTGAAGTCGTGCGCCACGCCCCCCGCCAGGTGCCCGATCGCTTCCATCTTCTGCGACTGAAGGAGCTGCGCATGAAGGGCTTCCTTTTCTCTCTCGGCCTGCTTCACATCCGAAATGTCCCTCCAGATGGACCTGCTCTCTACGATGTTGCCCTCTTCGTCACGGACGGCGGAGACGTTCAAGCTCACGTCGATCTCGGAGCCGTCCTTCCTGACCAGCCGCAGATCCTCGCCGCGCACTTCGCCGGTCGCCCGAACCTCCTTGAAAATCTCGTCTTTCACTCGATGCAGACAATCGGGATGGTACAGGTCGTAAACCTGCCGCCCGACGATTTCCTCCCTGGTGTAGCCCAGCGTCCGGGCAAGGGTCCGGTTGCACAGCAGGACCCTAGCCGTTGCGACGTCCACGGAAGCAAACATGTCGGGAGCGTTCTCGTAGAGATCCTGATACTCCTCCATGCTCTCCCGCAGCGCCTCCTCCGCCCCTATGCGTTCGACGACCCACCCCAGCCGGTCGGCGATTGCGTCGATCAGCGAACGCTCCTCTTTGAGGAATGGCCCCTCGTGGGCTTCAGTCCTTTCCTCCAGGTAGAACACCTCCACTGCGCCGGCTGTTTCCCCGTAGACTTCTATCTCGGCGGACAGGCTCCAGCCTGTCTCCTCGAAGTTGCCGGCCTTGAACTCGCGGCCTTCCAGAGTCAACCGGGCGCACGCGATATCGGGGTACTGCCAGGCCGGGGGAATCAGCTCGGCCGCAGCCTGAAAAATCTCCTCGATCGAGGCTTCAGTGTTTTTATCGATGTCCGCGAGCCTGTACAGGCAATTGAGCTCCTTGACCCTTTCGGCGAGATCGTGTGCGTACCTGTTCAGTTCCGTATTCTTTGTCCCGGTACTCACCCTTGTCATCTCCTCGTCATCCCCGCACACTCCCCATGGCGATCTCGCCTGAAGGAAAGCGTCCGCGGAATCACGGCGGCATGGTGCAGCGCACGGCCACCTTGACGCGGGCCTTTTCGCAGCGGCGCCTCCCGTCCTCGCAGCGCCCGGCCAGGGAGGGATCGCCCGGGTGGCGATCGGCGATCCGGCAGATCCGCTCGGCCAGCCGGCAGATGGTGCCGGAGAGAGCCCGGGCCCGGCGGCAGTTGGGCGTGGCGCTGGCCTCGAGGCTGCCGCGCAGCTCTGCCTCGTACTGCTGCATCCGCCGCTCGAGGGTGCGAACTTCCCGGGCCGGCTCCTGGGAAGGCGCGAGATCCGCTCCCGGTGCCTCGGCCATCCTGGCGCAACCGGCCGCGACCAGGCAGGCCCACGCGCTCAGGGCCGTGACGAAGAGAAAGCGGCTCAAGGCTTGCTCCCGTCGTTCCGCTCGGTTTTCCCGGCCTGTTCCCCGAGGGCCGCCGCGAGCAGCCCGTCGTTGATGACCAGCGCCCGATGATAAGCCCTGGCGGCCTCGGCGTCCCGGCCCAGGCGCTGAAGGGCCCTGCCCTGGTTCACGTACAGGTTGGCGGCGAACAGGTCGCCCTCGTCTCCCAGCCCCAGGCCTCGCTCGATCCACGCCAGGGCCGCGCCGGGCCGGCCGTCGGCCATCTCCACCTCCGAAAGCCTGAAGAGCGCGTCCTGCAGCACCGCCCGCGCGTCGGAGGCGGCCAGGCCTCCGTGCGCATCGCTCTCTACCAGTTCTACCAGGCTGGCGCGGGCGCCGTCCAGATCCCCGCGCCGAAGGTGATCGTCCGCCTGGCGGTGGGAGGCCAGCGCCTGCCCAAGCCAGGGCGAGGGCTCCGCGCGACGGCTGCAGCCTGCGTCCAGGGCCGCGAGAACTACGAATAGGGCAATGAAGATCTTTTTCATCGCCCCCTCGCGTAGCGCTCTTCCAGCCTGGCCAACATGTCCCGGCGGTAGCGCTGCATGCCCGCGTGCAACCGCCGTGCGGCCGTGGCCGATCCGGAAGCCGCCTCGGCCTGATGGCGCAGCAGGGCGGCGTCCGGCCGGGGCAGCTCGGTGGCTTCTGGGCCGGCCGGCAGCACGAGCACCAGCACCAGCGCGGCCGCGGCGGCGAGTCCGCCCGCCGGGACCAGCCAGCGCAACCAGGGGGACCTTTGCGGAGCCGAGGACCCTTCGGGCAACGGGACCATCGACATTACGCGTTCGAGCACCGATTCCTGCCGCGCCTCGTCCAGCTCTCCTGCCTGGCTCAGGCGCAGCAGGCCGGCCACCCCGAGGGCGTCTCGAGGCACGCCCGGGACGGCGGACTCCCCGTCCAGCGCACGCGCCAGGGCCTCGGCCTGCTCCTCTTCTTCCCGGCCCGGCCGATCGTCACTCATCGGTCCACTCCTTCCCGAACGCGCGCAGGGCTCGCAGCAACAGCACATCGAAGGTGCCCAGCTTTATCTCGAACTCGCCGGCGCACTCCTGTCTCGCGCGGCCCTGCATGATGCGCAACTCGATGGCCCGGCGATAGCGCGGGTTGATCCGCGAAAGCACCCCGGCCACCCTGCGGCGCAGTTCGTCGGCGTCCACCCGGCGCACCAGCTCCTCGTCGCCCTGCCCTCCCGGCTGGACCAGCGGATCGAGCAGGCGCTCGAAGTTGACCAGCGCCCGGCCGTAGCGGCCGCGGCTGCGGTGCACGTCGGTGGCCTTGTTGGCCGCCATCCGGGCCAGCCAGAAGTACAGGCTCACCCCGCGCTGCTCGAACCGGGAAAGCCGATCGTACGCCGTTATGAAGGTGTCGGCCAGCACGTCTTCGGCGGTCGCCTCGTCGGCGAGCCTGGGCAGCAGCACCTGCCGGTAGAGCGCCGGGGCGAAGGCACGGTACAGCTCGCCGAACGCCTCGCGGTCGCCCTTGCGCGCCCGCGCGAGCAGCCGCCGCTCGGTCCGCAACCAGACTGGATCTCGAAAATCGGGCGCCACCGTCGCGCATCCTCCGCGTCCGGTTCCGACCATAACCAATCGAGCAGCGCCAGGCGAAGTAAAAACGTCTCATCGCTCCTCCCATGATCCAACGCACGGGTGCAATCGGAGCTTACAGGTATCGATAGTACAATACCTTGTTTATCCCTTCCTGCGTGTAAGCGCCAGACCGCTTGGCGCGTTGGACAGGTGGACACCACAAGAGACCAGGAGGCTCTGCTATGCAAAAAAACGTCAAGAATTTCATGCTGTTGCTGGGATGTCTGGCCATTTCTGGCCCGGCCGCAACCACGGGTTGTGGGGCCATGCACAAGGCTCTCAGGGCCCCGGCCATGGAGCCGCTGCCGCTTGCGCAGGAAGAGGTCTCGGCGCCCTTGACCCGCAACCACTTCAAGCGCGACCACGCCGGCAGCATCTCGGAGCAGGATCTGCGGCGCGTGCTGTCCGCGCCGGTGTTTTTGGAAGACAAGGCCCGGATCGGGGTCGTGCAGGTGACCCGCCGGTACGACCCGGACGAGGACCTGCCGCTAGTCGGGGTGCCGGCCGTGCTGACCCAGGCGCTCGAGGACTCGGGCCTGTTCGAGGTGTCCACCGAGATATCCACCGACTGGCCGTCCGACCGCGGTATCCCCGGCCTGCGCGAACTGGCCGCCCGCTATCGCTCCGAGTACCTGCTGCTCTACCGGCACCGCTTCATCGACCGCGATTACACCAACGGCTGGGGCTGGCTGTACCTGACCGTGGTGGGCATCTTCGCGGTGCCGTCGCAGACCCTGGAGTCGGCCGGGGTGATGGAGGCGACCCTGTTCGATGTCAAGACCGGCACCATCCTGTTCACCGTGTTCGAGCGGGTCCGCGGCTCGGCCGACGAGAACATCTGGCACAACGACCGCAAGCGCCGCGAGATGAAGCGTCGGCTGCTCGACAATGCCACGGAAAAGCTCGCCGCCCAGGTGTTGACCAAGACCCGGCTGCTGGCCGCCGCCCGACCCGAGTCCGAGCAGCCGTCCGTGGCCGAAAGCCCTACCTCTCGCGATCGTCCGGCGGCTCCGACCGGAATCCGCAGCATCTCGACTCGCCAAGATCCCATTTTTCCAGTTGACATTTTCACCAGATAACGCTTATGTTTCAGGAGGGTAGAAAATGTCTATGATCTCTCAATCATTGGTGAGGTGCTGCTATCTCTGCTGTTTCGTCGTATGGGGAATACTCATTGTTGTACTGCTATGTCTGGCCGGCTGCGACGGATCCGATCCGGGTTGCGAGGTGGAACCTCGCTTCGAGTTATTGGGTGACCAGGAGGCCGAACTGGTGGCCATGTGCCTAGCGAGGGAGTTCGTCGCGCCGGATGAGTTGTACAACCAGGTGCTGAACGATCTCGCAGCCATCCGGTCCACTTTCAGTGACGAGGTGCCGATCGTCACACAGATCGGTTTCACCCCGCCCTGGGAGCCGAGTGCCGTCCTCGTCGGCTTTGACGAAGCCACCGCCTCGAAGGTCACTGCCGGCGAGTATACGGCCTGGGACGGGCTGAACGAGGAGTTAAGTCTCATTAGCTTCAACATCCTGGAGTTGACGGGAATGGCCATTCTCATTTTCGAGGGCCTGCTCCACCCGCGTTGCCTCTGCGGGCTGTACGACGATCTTCCCGGAGTGGAATACGCCGCACCCAACTTCTACATGGGGGACTTTTCCAACGTATATGCGAGAATCGCCGGCGGGGGTATCACGTACCTTTTCTACCACGGAGCGGGCGACTGTCCATCCGGGTGCACCGAGGAAGACTACTGGTACTTCGTGTTCGAACAGGGTCAACCGGAGTTGGTCGGCACCCGGGAGGACGGCCAGCCGGAGCCGGGGTGGTGGAAGGAAGCGCAGAAGAACATCGACAATTTCCGTAGCATGTATTGGTAACTTGAGAGTGCAGAGTTCTCAAGCGGGTTTCTTGGGTTTGTTGGGGGTCCATCCTTGGGGCCGCTGGATGTCTTTGGTATCATCAGTAGCGGGGTTACAATGTGAGCCAACGCCGCCGCGAAGCGGCGGGGGAACATAGCCTGGGGCTTCAGCCCCAGGAAGCGATGCCTAAATTTTTTCGCGCCCTGGAGGGGCGCGGCCTGGAGGCCAGCCATGGCTAGCAGGCCGCGCCCCTTTCAGGGCGCAAGAAAAAAGGCCGACCTTTCCTGGGGCTGAAGCCCTGAGCCTTATACACATCTCTCCCTCAAGCTTCCTCCAGGTCCAGCCGGGGCCCTAACCGACCCCTGGGCAGAGCACGACCACCTGCCCAGGCTGCAGGACGGCCG
>SDBT01002523.1_pt1 | contig 32295 bp, 54 predicted proteins | sample 2277101 | NCBI WGS metagenome assembly SDBT01 (sample SAMN10404973, study PRJNA504765) | marine sediment metagenome | isolation source: marine sediment core GS10_PC15, 103 cmbsf | place: Arctic Ocean: Southern Knipovich Ridge | collected 2010 | reverse complement strand
CCGCCACCGCCCGCTGCACCGGCCGGGGCTGCAGCTGTGACGCCACCCAGGACGCCTCCGGTCGCGCTGGCGAGGTCTGCACCACTACGGGCGACACCCACTGCGGTCTGATCGATCAACCCCTCCCCAAGGGCCTGCATCTGCGGATTCGTGGGGGATTGGAAGCCGAGGCCCTTGGCGATGACCTTGGCCGCGTCCGTGAATATGCTACCGAGGTCGGCGAACTTGTCCTTGATGCCCTCGATGAACTGATCGATCAAGGCCTGACCCCAGCCCCGGGCGGTGTCCGCGAGCAAGTTGAAGGCGTTGCTCAGAGCATCACCGACGAAGGTCACACCGGCGACGATGCCGCCCCAGAGATCAGCGAAGAAATCCTTGATCTTCTGCCAGTTGGCGATGATGAAGACCGGGACTGCCAGGAAGGGCAGGAAGGCGGCTGTCAGTAGGACGATCGCCGTCCTGTTCTCATTCATGATCTCCTTGACCCGATCCCAGTTCCGGACCAGCAAGACCAGCCCGACGACGAGCGCACCGATACCGACGAGCAGGATGGCGAACGGGAACAGTGCTGCAGCGATGTTCGCTGCTGTCTGGGCTGCCGTGTACAACCCGGTTGCGATGGTCTGTGCACCGGTCGCGAATGTCGCGCCGATGGTCGCGAAGGTGAAGCCACCCATCGCGCCTGTCTGGGCGATGGTCGCTGCTGTCTCCTGGGTCCGCTCCACCTTGAGCCGCCGGATGGCCAGGGTGATGAGCACCGTCTGAGCGATGGCGGAGATGAGTGGCAGGATCATCTTGCCGAGGTTCGCGGCGACCAAGACGAGTCCACCGCCCCACTCAGCCAGCGGTCCGGGCAAGGCGTTGATGACCTCGAGCGACTTGATCTGGAGCTCGATCATCTTGAGCTGTGCCGGGGCCAGCCTCTCGCCGAGTATCTTCTCCTGCTCATTGAGTTCCCCGGCGAGAATCTTGAATGTGTTCGCCAAAGCCGCATTCTGGATCGCGACGGCAGCTTCGATCGATTCCACCGTTGCCAGTTCTGTCGCGAGTTGATTGAACCCGACGGCTTGATCGGCGAGTGCTGCAGCTGCCGCGATCCCACGCCGACCGAATATCTCCTCGAGTGCCGCTGCTCGCTCGAGCGGATCCGTAAGCCCATCGAGCGCGATTCGTAGATCGATGAATGTCGCCTCGAGATCGAGAGTTCCCTCTGCAGTCCGAGCCAACTCGAAGCCGATGTCCTGCATCCGCGCCGCCGCTTGCGTTGTTGGCGCGGCCAGGGATAGGAAGGTGGTTCGCAGGGCCGTCCCTGCTGTGCTGGCATCCAGGCCCGCGTTCCGGACGATACCGATCGCTGCTGCGGTCTCCTCGAACGTGATGCCCATGGCATTGGCCGCAGCCCCGGCGAACCGCATCGAGTCAGCCACCTCCGGCATGATCGTCTTGAACTGCCGGTTGGTGTTCTGGAAGATCTCGGTGATGCGGTTGGCGTCGTCGACAGTGAGACCGAAGGTGAACATGGCCGCCGTCACCCCATCGGCTGCGGTCTCGAAGTTGGTCGCCGATGCCGCGGCGAGGTTCATGATGGCCGGGGTGGCCTCGTAAATGGTGTTGGCGTCCAGGCCCGCGGACGCCAGCTGGAACATACCCTCGGCCACCTCTCGGCTGGTGGTGGGCATAGTCTCGGCCAGTTGGACTGCGAGGGCATCGAGCCGCTCGAATTGATCTCCAGTACCGATGGCGATCGATTCGACGTTGGCCATCGCCTGATCGAACTCGGCGAAGACATCGACGACCTCGCCGAAGTCGGCTACGATCTGGGTGGCGAACCGGGTGAGCAGACTCGCGGCCTGACTGACCGCGGTGCTGATGGTCGCGAGGCTCGTCGCTGCCGTTGCCGACAGTCCGCACATCGCTGATTGCGCGCCAGCCGTGTCGCCGCCGATGACGATTATAGCATCTTGGCCGACCATGTCGGACGTTGATTCAGCTTCGCGCCTTTAACGCTTTGCGCCTCGCTGCTTGCTTCCGGAGTTGCTTCATCTTCTGGAGCTTCTCACCGCTCTCGGTCTGTGCCTTCTCCGATGCGAGGCCGAAGATGGCTGGCCATTCGTCGATCGACGCCTCGAAACAGGACAGATCAAGCCGTAGGCGGTTGTGCATCTCCAGATGACTCAGTTCCAGATACTCGCTCGGGGTCGTCCCCCCCAGATAGCTCACCAGACCCAGAGGCGCCGCCAGTCCCGTCCCCAGGAAAGGGTTCTGCGGTCTTCGCACCCCCCTTCGCGAAGTCGTCGAGGATGGCGTTGAAGATGTCCCAGTGATGCTTGAGATCGAACTCATCGAAGGTCAGACCGTCCTCTGCCTCTCTGGCCTCCTCTACGGTCTTGTGGATCGTAGGTTTGAGCATGTATTCGGTAGCGCAGGTATAGATGATATCGATCGGATATTTCCGGAGTAGGGCCTTCATGGGCTCTGGACTGAAGTCCGTCACATCGTACTTCTCCCCGAGGATCCGGTAGATGATAACCGCGGAGTTGCGGCGCACCCTCACCGGGGGCATCCCTTCGAGGCCCTCAATCGTGATCTCTTTGTCCTTGCCCTGTTCCCTATATTGGCTCGCCCAAGTCATGTCTCAGACAGATTCGCCCGGGTATATATCACTATCCCAACTGCTCAGGATTCGTCGTCGCCTTCGCCCTTGTCCTTCTCGCCCCACTTCAGGTACGACTTGATCTCCTTGCGATACCTGATGATCAGACCGATGCCAAGAAGAAGACCACCGCCACCTCCACCTGTGATTGCATAGAACAGCGCGCTGGCGCCCGAGCTGTCAGGTGTTGCTGGAGGTGCCGTCGTGTTCGCTGCAGGAGCTACCGGGGTGCCCACGTTGATGATGATAGGAGCGGCGGTCTCTGCAGGCTCATCGGCTTCATCCTCGTCCTGAAGTGCTACGATCTCGGCGGCGATGTCCTCGGCTGACGCAGGTTCCTCGAATGGGAATGGTTCCATGCAGAGGGTCGGGTCCGTGATACAGGGGTCGATGGGGATGAAGGGGCTGATGAGACAGAACGGATCGTTGGGATCGATGAGGCAGTATGGGTCCAGCATCATCCCGGGTGGGGGCGTCAGATCGGGCTCGGTCTCGACGGGAGTCTCCTCAACGGGAGGGGGGGTCTCTTCGACGACCGGTTCCGGCTCAGGCGTTGGGTCTGGTGTGGGCTCCGGTTCCTCCACAGGCAACGGCGGCGGGGGAGGCTCGGTGATGTTGGTCTCGTTGAGCGGTGGCTCCTCGAAGGACGGGAACTCTCCGGTGCAGTAGTTGAAGCCATCGAACGGGTCATAGCAGGAGAATCCGAACTCATCGACCTCGTGGCTCGTACCGCCGCCGATACCGAGCGCCGCGACCGTCAGGAAGGACAGTGCCAGGATGAGGACGGCGATCCGCCTCACGCGGCGATTCCGTTGATGAGCTCGATGCTGATCGTCGCATCGGCAGTGGCGTCTTCCTCGAGGTAGAATGTGCCTGTGGACTCGACCACATCACGAGAGTTCACATTCTCTGCCACATCCTCCGCGAAGGCCTTGTGCATCGTGATCTTCAGGCTGTATACCTCGGAGTTGCTCAGTGGGACATCGTCGAATATCTTCTCGAAGCTGGCCAGGCTGATCTCGAGCAGTTGGCTGGTGAGGTCCGCTGCCGGGCTGGTCGATGAGGCACCGCCCCAGAACCTGCGATAGGTATCGTGATCCTCGAACAGGAACAGGAATGCGAGTGAGGTCTCGCCACCCTCGACCTCGATGTCACGGACGAACCGGGAGCCGAGGACGGACCGCATATTGAGCGTGTTGGTCTGGGTGATGGTCATCTCGACCGGGATCTCGAAGGTCGATCCATCCCGGGTCACGGTGCTCTTGTGGAACACGAACGGATCGAGATCGCTGAAGGTCGGGCTCGCGATCGGGTTCTCGAGTTCGGTCCTGCCATTGAAACTCATGCTGGCGACGATGGGCTCGTTCGCCGTCAGGCCCAGTTCGAGGGTGCCGACCTTGAGGCCCTGCACTTCCTTCTCGACCACACCGTCCTTACCGATGCGGGCGAAGAGGCTCGGCAGCTCATCGCAGGGTTCCCAGACCCGACGATAGCTGTCCGCTTGCTTGACATCGTAGTCGATGACGGTGATGGTGGCGGTCACGTAGTCGACTACGCTATCGAACGCCTTGGTCGTGAAGAACGTCCCGGTCGCGCTGACAGCGATGACCTCGGAATCCCCGACGCCATTGACATCCCCGGAGATCGTGATCGTGCCAGAAGTGGTGAAGCTGTTGACGACGATGATGAGCCGCTTCGGTGCTGGGGTCGGTTGCGTGGTCGCGGCGCTGGTGCCGATGCTCAGGCCAGTCTCGATCTCGACGCCATCCTTCGGGTCCTCGATGACCGGTACTCCGAAGGCTCCGGTGAGGAACTCCATCAGACCGTTCTCGGGTTCGACCTCCATATCCACATCGCCAGCGACAGAGAAGTTGCCAGCGTTGGACTTGCGGGAGTGGCGGGACCGGACGTTCTTGTCGGCCTTGATGATGTTGTTCGCGCCGTTGAGCGATTCGGTCATGTAGTCGACATAGAGCCGATCGCTGACCCGGACCCCGATGTTTGCCGGAGTGCCCTCATCGTCGAGACCGGTGCTGGTGACATCGGTGACGCTGGTGAACAGCTTGGCGCCCTTGACGGTCAGCTTGCCCGCGCCGCCCGGACCGGTGAAGACGAAGTCCTCGGTGGTACTGGCGCCGTTGACGAGACCGGTGACGGTGACGGTTCCTGTGTTATCGGTGCCGCCGTCGACCTCGACCTCGATGAAGGAGGGGCGCTCCAGGTCTCGATCGACACCCTCGGTGCCGGTCGCTACGACCGTGTCAGTGACGAACGGACCGAACTGAGTCAGTCCGACAGGCTCGATCCCGATTCCCATGTATCGCTCTACGACTGCGGCCATCTACTTGCTCCCTTTCTTCTTGCCGGACTTCTTCCCGCTCTTGGCCTTCGATGCTGCCTTCTTGCCCTTGGTCTTGACGACTTCGGAGAATCCAGCGATCGTCACCAGCTTGGCTCCGATCTCATCCGATACCTCTCGCTCCTCACCGGGTCCGAAGGGAGCCAGCCTGAGTCCGGGGTTCGTGGCCGTAGAACGGTTATTGCGAATCCGCACGGGAGCGACATCCTTGTCCCATGGGATGAAGGTTTCGCATCAGGAGAAGAGGGTGTGCGCTTTCGTCGAGCCTGACTGAACAGGTGCCCCTACTCGCGCATTATCGAGGGATGTCTCTGAGAAGAAAAGGGTTTGGGAAGAGGAGTGCCACCGCGGGCCCACGGTAGGTGATCGATGGTCTGCCTTGTCACATAGGTCTTCGCCTATACGGAGGTACACCTTAGAAGTATATATCACTTACCCAAGGAAGACAGGGGGTTTCGCGTCAGCAGGAGATCAGGCGCCGGGCACTACCGACGACCTCGAGGACTTGGTAGAAGTTCGAGTCGTTCTGGTTCCGCGAGATCGAGGGGATGTCCTCGGTGATGTCGAGTGGGATGTAGAGCAGCCCACCGAGGAACTGGTCGGCCTCGAGCGCCTGTCGACAGGAGTCGGCCAGTTGCTCGACCGTCCGGCGGTCCGGGTCGTCCTTCTCCCCTCGCCAGTTTGCTTTGGTACTGACCAGGATATGCGCGGTCATGTCGAACCGCTTCTTGGCGACACTGGTCCAAGCGAGCCTGATCGGGCCCCGTTGGATGATGATACCGGGGCGGCGGTCGTCGGCCTTCCGGTGATCGAAGTTGTCGACGATGATGTCAATGTTGTCGATGTCGTCGAGGAGCGGTGATGCCTTGATGACCGACCGGATGAGTTCGATGTAGGCCGTGAATACCCGGGTGACATCGTCGATGGTCAGGGTGGCGCTGGTGTCCTTGCCGAAGTCGCCCCCTGCGTCCGTGACGAGGATCTCAAGGTCGTAGGTCGCCTCCGCTGCCCGTCCGGCCGGGACTCGGGCCGTGTTGGTGGTTCCGTTCGGGACTGCGGCGATGGCCAGGACCGGATCGCCAGCCAGAAAGAGGGTGACGGTCGCTGCCTCGATGGCGACACTGGTCGTGAAGGTGATGTCGATATCGTCCGAGATCGTCTTGCCAGCCGGGACTGTGATCGCACTGATGGTGATGGTCATGGGACAACTCCTTCGTACAGGCTACAATGACCGCAAGCCGTACAGGCGCCATAGACCTTTCGACCGCGGAGGATGGTCTCGTGATCCTTGGCCCGGTGGCCGCAAGAACTACAGACGACCCCTCTCTGGCGGGCGATCTGGTGCACTTTGCTGCGGAACCCCATCAGAGCCCCTCTGTGGCCTTCTCGATCGAGGCCCGGACGATGTTCGGGATGTTCGGTCGGACACTCTCGAGCGCCCGGAGGTGGAACTCGTTGGGCCTCTGCTTGAAGACCCGGCCGAGGCTGTCTGGTCCGACGAACCCGAGAGCGACCCGGCGACCGTAGGGGACGATGCGATCGACCCCGGCCCGCATGACGTTCTTGTCTACTGCCGAGATCATGTTCGCCTGCAGGAAGCCCTCCTTAACTGGGGCCTCGATCGCCATCTCCGCCTCGAGCTCGAGCCCGATATCAATCAAGCTGTTGTCGATGATCTCAGGCAGTAGGGTCGGCAATAGGGCGAGCTTGACCTTGAGGCCAGTGTCCTTGATGACGACGCGGAAGCTCATCCGCCCAGTAGCACCTGCAGGGCAGCGACCGTGAGGCCACCGAGCCCTGCACCAGGCAGACCGAACTTAGCTGCGCTGTGCTTCCAGCCAGGACCGCCGTTGCCCCCGTTGCCGTTCTTGCCGTTCTTCTTGACCTGCACCCATATCGCGGCGAGGGTCTGCTGGATCTTGCTGACATCATCTTCGACCTTGATGAGTCGCTTCCGATTCTCCTTGGAGCGCATGGTGGCTTCGATGCCTTCCCGCTCATGCTCGTCGTTCTCGCTCATGGGAAGAACTCCCGGACACCTGAGTGAACATCGCCATAGACATCGCCACTGGTCCCACGGCGGAACAGGAGGTTATCCTGACCCTGCCACTGGCCGGGCTCCTCATTGAGACAGAACTCCTTCAGGAACTCCTCGAACATCTTCATCGAGTCCTTGATCCAGGGGTGCATCTCTGGCGGCTCATTCTCCTTGGCGAGCAGCTTGGCCTTCTCCATCAGGAACATGCCGCCCGTCCAGTAGTTCTCGATATCGGTGAGTACCCCTATGTTCTCGAGGACTTCTATGGTTCCAGTGCCGATCGCGGTGATGAGCGCAGCGTTGGGGACGACATCGGGCGCCAAGGCGATCGAATCGAAGTTGAGCCTGGACATGAAAGCACCGTCCCGATCGATGTCGATCGTGTCTGTTTGGGTCGATCCGCCGACGATCCCGGTGATGTCGACTGATTCGCCACCTGTGAACCCGACGCTTGACTTGTCGATGACGATGCGGAGGCGGCGGAACCCATCGGCCATCACCCGGTCGAATGTGAGTGCTCCGGTCGGTGTGATCGGATCGAGGATGGCGAAGGGTGTCGGCGGTCCATCTGGATTGCATTGGAGCAAGCGTCGGAGGAGAGCTTGATGGACCGTCGACTGGATGCGGAGGATGGTGGGGTCGTCGCGGGTATCTACCACATTGGTATTTGGGTCGCGCCTCTCGAGGATCTCGCGGACGAAGTCCAGGGTGCCGAACGTCATGCTTCAGCCACTCCGATCTCGATGGTCATGGTGATCGTCCCGATGATGCCGTTGCGGTCGAGTAGTTCCGCTGCACCCTGCAGCTTCTTCTCCGCATCCTCGATCATCCAGCGGGCCATATCGACCTCACCGACCGCATTGGCGATCGCGGTCCTGATGTCCTCACTGAGGTCCACCGATGCTGTCCGCATCAGACACCGACCTCGAGTGAGTCCAGATACCCATTGCGGCGGAGTCTGAGGAGCGTGCGCCTGACCAGAGGCTCGGGGAAGCCGAGGTCATCGACACCGAAATCGATCAACTGCTGCAGGGTACCGAACTGACCACCGAATCCCTCGGCCCGCGCGAGCAAGCTGTTATCGAGATTGCGCTGTTGCGCGGGGGTCATCGTGAAGGTCGTCGTGGGCACGGGATCGGGGGCGGGAAGGGGATTGGGAAAAGGTTAGGATGTTCCGAGCTTGACCCGGTCGTTTCGTATCAGCCGAGGTTCGGCTTGGCGTGCTTCTTCGCCTCGGGCCTCTGCGTGAAGCCGCGCGCCCATAGCTCATCGAGCAGAGCTGGATCCGTCACCTCGAGCTCGTGATTGACGAACTCGACCTTGGTGCCGTTCTTGAGCTTGATCCTATGATTGCGGTTCTTGCTCCACAGCGTGACCGATTTGACGGTCTTCGGCTTCGGCTCTGCCTTGGGCTTCGGAGCCGCCTTGGGTGCGGCTGCGGGCTTGGGTTCTGCCTTCTTGGCCTCGGTCTTCTTCTTCGAGGACTTCTTCTTCGAGTCCTTCTTGCTTCCACTGGTGGTCTTGGATTTGCCTGCCATGGTCTACTTCCGTTCCCCGATTGGAGCTTACGGTTATCAACGTTGCGGGACCGGGGGCGTGCATCCCATCAAGACCAAGGCGAGGCGAAGAAGGACCCCCGGTCCACGGGCGGGAATGTTAGGTGGAGGGGAAGAGGGTTTGGGAAGGGGTGTGCTATCAGACCGCGCTGAGTGCGACCGCTCCGACGTTGGACAGGATGACCCAGCGGGTCCCTGACACTGACAGGAGATCGAGGGTCTCGAACGCTGCGTCGAAGGTGGCTGTGTTATTGGTACCATCGAACCCACCGGCCGATGCGGTGGTGACTGTGTGACCCTGAGTGCCGCCATCGATCTGGGCGATCGACAGGCGCAGACCGCGAACACCCGGATCCGCCAGTGTCATCACCAGTGGCGACCCTGCCTCGTTGAGGGTCTCGAGGCCACTCAGATCGAGCGCCTCACTGACGGTGTGCTGGTTCTCGATGTCACCTGCAGTAAGCTTGTACTCCTTCCCGGCCTCGTCCTTGACGAACACCTGGGCGACGCCACCGATCCGGCGTGAGTACATGAGGGTCCCCTGGATGGCCCCGCGGGCCGTCTTCACGGGACGGAGTCCTACTTGCTGGGTGGTGACCATCTTGAATCTCCTTCAGGCGATCGTGTCAATCTTGCCGTGGAACGTCCCACCGCCACCAGTGCCGTCCGTGCCACTGAGGTCACGGAAGGTCATGTAGGTCTTGATGAGCCACTGCTCGGCGTCCCCGGTCTTGGCCAGGGGCTCCAGCTGGATGTCGTGGAGGATCGGATAGTCGAGGATGTCCTGCTGATAGTGGTACAGCTCGCGGAGGTTGGGCGTGTCGGGCATGAAGCGCGACCCGAAGATCGGGATGCCGTTGTACACGACGAAGTTGCGGAGACCCTGCCAGCCACCGATCGCGGTCGTCTGGGCGCCGAGGTCGACACGCTGGTTATCGCGGAGCAGCTTGCCGATGTCATTGACGACCTGATGCGGGGCGATGGCCCGGTCGGGGTTGCCGCCCGAGTTCCAGACTGTGCGCATGTGGTCGTCGATGTCGTCGAGGGTGATGACGCCCCCGATCGAATCGACGTTGGTCGTGAAGAGGTTCTGCATACCCTCCCAGGAACCAGCAGCACCATCTCCGGTGAGGGTGGTCTGCTCGATCAGCTCCATGATGGCGCGCATCCGGCGCTGGACGGAGTAGTTCATCAGGTTCACGAACGGATCCGCGACTGCGAGGCTCAGACCGGTCAGGGTGATCCGGCCGTAGATGACACTCATGTTCAGCACTTGGCCGACATAGGTCTCATCCTGGTCCACGATCGCCGGGTTCTCGGTCGCTGCGAAGACCGCATCATCGGAAGCCGTCTGGACATTCCAGTCGACCGTCTTGGCGCGGTGCGGGGTCCGGCGGAGATCCTGCGCGAGGATCATGTCCTTCGGTGTGACATCGAAGAAGCCACGATCGAGGAAGAGTGGGAGTGTACCGATGTCAGTCGACGCGGTGGCGCCGCGTAGCGGGTCCGAGTTCGCTGCACGGACGCGCTCTGCGAGCTGCCCGGCGTAGGTCTTCTGATAGCGGTCCGCCATCAGACGGAGAGTGAAGTCGTCCTTGTCCCAGTGATAGTCGGCGCCGTCGATGTGCTCCGAGGAGGCCGTGATACCGAGCTTCTCCCAGTAGTCCGCGCGGCCCTCGTAGCTCGCGAAGCTCATCTCTCGATCGGCACCAGGATCGAGGAACCCGATCCCGTTCATTCGGTTCACTGCTGCTACGGACATGGTCAGTTACCTCCCCCCGAGTTCTTGGGAATCTTGACGCGGTCGAACAGCCCCGTCAGCGGGGGCGGCTCGGCTCCGGCGTCATCATCGACACCCTTCGGCGGTACACCGTCGATCTTGCGGGGGGAATTGGTGTTGATGGCGCGCAGAGCGGTGATCTCGACGGCGCGGACCTCTTCGATGGTCGCCTCGGCGAGTTCGACCTTGGTGCCATCCTCACGCTTGACATCGGGGACATCGGTGTCGAGCTTCTTGTGGATGCCCTCGATCGTGGCGATCAGGGTCGCCTTCTCGACGTCGTCCTTGGCGGTCTGCAGAGCATCGCGCTCCTTGGTGATCGCGGTCAGGCTCTCGGTCTGATCGGCGGTGTCCTTCTCGGCCTTCGCCGTGAGCTTCTCCACTTCTGCGTTCTTCTCTGCGAGTTGAGCCTTGAGATCGTCGATGTCAGACATGGCCGAACCGTCATCTGAGCCTCCCGACTTAAGGGTATCGGGAGTCTTCCGGTGGGCCTGCATCTTCGTGATCGTCGCTGCAGCCTTGCTGAAGTCTGTCGCTTCGACATTCTTCGGGACGCCATCCGCCCAGGCAGCAACGATGAGATCCGTCAGATCGAGCCAGAGGATCATCGAGAATCCTATGAGTTGCTCCAGAGTGGGGAGCGCGGTGCCCGCCAGGTAGGTCTCGATCTCGACAGTGGTGACACCACCGATCTCGGCCATGTCGGCGATGACTTGGGACCGGGGGTTCTTGTCGAAGGTCGAGTTGATGACCGCAGCGGTGAGCTTCTGGGAGAGGTGCCCATGGGTGCCCCGGATGGCGAAGGCGTCAGCGAGAGCATCGCCGAGGGTGGCTCGGATGCCTGCGTTGGGCTGTGCCTGATAGTTCGCGCGGGTGAGCATCACATGGTCCCACTGGCCACCAACTGCGGGAAGTAGGCCCTCGTGGGTGCTCGGATCGATCCCTTCGAGGAGGTGGACATCACGGACACCGACCGAGTTCGCGACGATCTCGCGACCACCGGCCTTGACCGATTTGACATGCTCCTTGATGAGACCCGCGAAGTCCTTCCCGAGAGGGGTATCGAAGGTACGCAGCTGGGCCATCAGGGCACCGGTTCCTTGCTCGATGAAGGGGTGCTCTATTGCCCCACCGATGTGAGTCGCCTTGCCATCGATGTCGGCCTCATGGTCATCTACGAGATCCGCACCGGGCTGTGCGGCGAGAGCGTTGATGAGTTCGGGCATCACCTCGAAGGCGTTGACCTGACCGGGGCGGACGACCTCGATCGGGATCGTGACCGTGCCATCCTCGAGGGCCTTGAGTCCATTGATCCGCAGTGCATCGGCTCCGAGGAACCAGCGTGCGGTCTTCTTCGCGGTGATCTTCGTAGGGGCCATGGGGGTCTCGATACCCCGATTCAGGGCTCAGCCCTTGAACGTTGCGGTGGTGGGGCCTGTCGGCCGCATTTCACCCGTGATGCGGGTCGCCCCATTCTGAAGGGACGCGCATGGATGGGCAGCCAGTGGAGCATCCGACGACTACGGAGCCGTCCGCGCCGCGAAGCCCGACGTGAGGCATCCGGCCGCAGCGGGAGCAGGGGCCGTCGATGACTATACTCACGCCGGATTCGCCTCCTCGGCCGCCAGTACCTCTCCCTTCCATTCGCGCGCCCCGGTGTTGAGAATGGCACCGGGGTTGTTCAGATGCCAGCAATCCCAGCACCACCCTTCGTCTTCAGTGTCGAAGAGGAACCGCTCCTGCTCACAGGCCGAGCAGGTCTCGCGCTCAGTCACAAGTAGTCCGCCGTCCGCGCTTGCTCCCTGGGCTTGGTCGGGTTGAAGACGATCCCGCAGGACCTGCACTCCCTCATCGTGTCCATCGTGTGATGACCGCGGGGCTTGCCGTTCTCGGCCATCTGGCGATAGAGCGAGTGGGATGGCTTCTTGCACTTCGGGCAGCGGGGGCGGGGTTGGCTCAACGGATATCCTCGGCCGGGTAGATGATCGTGTAGTAAGCCTCGTCGAAGGTGCCGACGCTCCTCGAGGTGACGAAGGTGAACCGGAGCTGATGGGGGCGGAGTGTGTCGAGGAAGAGAGCCAGCCGGACATCGGCGTCCGTCCCGGAGATGTGCTCGGTCTTGTAGGTGTGCGAACCCACTCGGTCAGCCCGGAGGAGATTGAGGACTACCCGCTCGGCTGCACGATTGGTCTGGTATGCCTCTTCCTCGCAGGAGACGCACCTCGGCCGCTCCATCAGCATCAGCGAGTTGGGATTCCGATAGAAGAACTTCCCACAATCGCGGCAGTTCAGACGCACCTTCGGCGTATCGAATATCGGGAAGTTCAGGTTGGTCGATGCGCTCGTGTCGATCATTGCGCGAGCCTCTCGAGAGTCGCTTTCAGTGAGTTACCGACAATGAACGCATCCGCTCCTGCTATACGCAGTTGCTCCCTGCCCATGAGGTAGACCTCGAGGTCCGGCATCTCCTTCGTAGGTGCGAACAGATCGGGGCGCCGCTTCCGTAGGAGTGCGAGGGCTTCTGCGAAGGTGAGACCGTCGAAGATTCCCATCAGAGCCCTCCGATGTGGTCGGCGATCCGGTTCATCGCTTCACCGGGAGTAGCGCCATCGCATCCATGCCCTTTCGCCATTCGCTCACCTCGGGGTCCGCCAGCAGTCCACGTATGGCGGAGATGTCGAGAGTCTCGCCTGTCTCGAGTGACTCTTCTACATGCACCACGAGGGAGCCGAGCTTGCACAGGAGGCCCGCGTTGGGGTTGAGTACATCGGGCTTGTTGGATTCGTCATCAGTTGGTCCGCTCATGCTTCACCATGATTGCCCGGGTATATATCACTATCCCGGCAGGGTGAACCCGAGCTTGGTCAGGGCCCACGCTCCGACCGCGAGGACACCACCGAGACCGGACGCTGATACCCACTTGGCAAGCTTCGGGTACTTCTTCAGGATCCGCCAGGCCCATGCGATCGAGTCGAAGGCCTCGAGCATCTCGTCGACCTGACCGACCCACTCATCGTCCTCACCACCGACCCATTCCCTGATCTCCTCGTCGGACCGCCGGATGAGGATGCGGGTGGTGTTCTTCCAAGAGGTCTGATCCTCTCGGAGCTTCTTGAGTTCGTCCTCGAGTTCGTCGATGCGCCTGTTCTGTTCGGCATCGTTCGCCTTCTGCTCGTACTTGGCAGCGATCGACTTCTCGATCCGGTCCGTGTCCCGCTGCTGTCGGAGCTCCTTCGCGAGTAGTGCTTCCTCGCTGACCCGGGTGTTGTGCTCGGGATCGGGCATCAGCCTCCGCGTTCTTTCGGTCGACAGGGCCCGAATGCGCGGTGCATGCCCGCATCTGCCGCGTCCCCCTCGCACCTGTCACAGATGATATCGTCGCCGCGCTGTTCATGCCAATCCAATGGACATCCACAATCGATGCAACAGGGCTTCAGTGGGAACATGCCTGGCGGCGGGTTGACTGGGACTTTGTCGCTTGCGTGATGTAGTGGGAGCAGGGGGAAGGGGCCTCCGTGCGGATATGTAGTGGTGTGGAGAATGGTGCAGTGCTCGCAGGTTCGCTCATCTATCACTGCGATCCATTCCCAGCGGGTGCCCGTCCTTTTCCAAGTACAGCGGCAGCCCGTGTTACTCTCCGATTCGCTCATATTCCGACATACTCTGCCATGTATATATCACTTACCCATATTAGGCCTCGAAGAAGATCGCGCCTGCCGGGACTGGCACACCGGTCTCCGCTGGTCTGGTCGATGCCCGGGTCACTGGTATCCAGGTGCAGCGGCACCGGGGGTGTAGCGGTGGATCGACCGGGGTGCTGTTGATCGGGAAGATTTGCCCATGAAGATCCTCGCAGTCCTCATCGGTCCGCTCATCCAGGGCCGCGATCCACATCACTCGTTCGACCCCGGCCCTCCCATACCTAACCTTGGATGCTGTCGCGAAGGCCCGGATCGATTCTGTTCGCGCGATCATCCTGGCCCGGCTGGTCGCGAACCCCGTTGCTTCCCGGATGGCCTTGGTGATGCCATCGATGGCTGTCCCAGCGAGAGCCTCATTCCGGACAGTGGTCATGATCCTCTCCCGGAGTTCCTCTGTGACCTTGGTGATGAACTGGCCAGTGTTATCGATGAGCGCCTGCTTGGTCGTTTCCGGGGTGGGAAGATTGAAGAAGCGCTCCTGCTCGGCGAAACCGAGTTCCCCGTCCGCGAACTGCTCACCCAAGGTGATGAACGCAGACAGGTTCCCTTCGGTGATCTGGCCGGTGTCGGTGAAGAGGGTCTGGATCGAGAAGCCCAGAGCTATACGGAACTGCTCGACCGTCAGCACCCCCCTCAGCCTGTTGGTCCGGACCGGTGCGGTCGCGACGATGGTGCCTTGGACTCTGACGAGCCTGACCATGTCATCAATCAGCTTCTGGAACGCACCTGCAAGCTCCCGCTCGAAGGCGAGCCTGCGGGTCATGGTCCGGGTCGGGTCCTTGACCATCGGCGGGATCGGCAGACTCTCGTCCTGGGCGTGTAGCTGCTTGGCGATCTCTACTCGGCGGACCCACGCGCCACCGGAGCGCACGTACAGACCTTCCCAGACCGACCAGGAGAGTCGGCGGGACTTGGAGTCGTCGGGGACACCCACGGCCAGTAGTCCATTATGGATGTCCCACCAGCGGTCGCCTTTCTCCATGGAGAAGATAGCCCCCCGATACTTGGTGGTGCCCATCTCATGCCTCCGGCTCCGTGTCCTCAGACTCGGTGTCGTCGGTCTCCTCTACCTCATCTGGCTCCGGTGGCGCCTCCGGCTCTGGCGGTACGACATCCTCGAGGTCCTCGAGGTCGGCATGCCAGTCTCCCTCGATCTCTTCCCGGGCCTCGGTCAAGGTGACGATGCGCTCCCGGAACAGGGTCGCGACGGCCAACCGGGACTGATTGATGAGTTCACCGTCCTCATTGAGGATCTCCTGGTCGATGGTAAGTGAGCATGTATCAGGAATACCGAGCTCGGGGAATATCTTGTCAGCGATCTCCTCGCAGATGACGGCGTGCATCGCCTTGAGTCTGGCTGCGAGCATCCGGTTCTGTTCCCTTGCTGTGGCTCTGTTGCTGCCCTCGCCCTCACCGAGGACGTTCTTGGGTATCTGCAGGGCGCGGTCGACGATGCGGAGGAGGGTGCTGATGGCCTTCTCGATGCCCTCCATGTCGTTCTGTAGGTTGACTGGGACGATCTCGACTGTCTCATCAGTATACAGATCGTTGCTGATGCGGACGATATCGGTCTCCCGGTCATATTGGACCCGCTGGTCGCCGATGTCCATCACTGCTCGGACCTTCTGCTCGGCTGGGGACAGGGCCTCGACTCCGACTGCGGGGTCCGTGACCCTCTCCTGACTGAGCCCCTGGAGATTGATCTTGAAGTGCAATAGTCCATGGGTCGATCTCTTCGCCATCACCCCGAAGACATGGCTGAGTTCGATGATCTCGACCAGGAGGTTCAATGCTTGGTAGCCGATGGCTCGACCGAAGAACACCCCAGGAACCCGATTGAACTTGATGTGGATGATGTCCTCGACCGGGATAGTCCATGACTTACCGAACTCCGGATCGAACGGTGACTTGCTGTTCGGGTAGCGGAAGACATACCGATCAAACTCGGTCTGGTCCGCATTGAGCTGAGGCCATATCCCTCGGACCGGTAGCGGATCGATCTTGAGGTCGAGGAGATTGCTGGTCAGTCTCTTCATCGATGCAATCCCGTTACCGGAGAAGCACGCGGCATAGACCAGGTCGCCGAGGATACCGATGAAGTTCGACTTGGACACCCAGGATTCCCAGCGCTCCTTGAACCGATCGTCCCCCTCGAACCGGTAGCCGTAGGCCATGATGAGGTCTCTGAAGGTGGCATTGACCGCGGCGAAGATGGGGTTGCGATCATTGAGCCGCTCCCAGTGCCAGAAGTAGGACCCGCTCGTACCGGTGGCGGTGGTGACGATGTCGTGGCCCTCGAAGCCTGGCCGGGCAATGAAAGTGCTTAGAGTGGGTATCTTGATCGCTTCGCTCAGTGCGCCGTGGATCTCCCGGATGTTCCTGGCAGTGGTCGCGTGGACCGGTGCTGGCTCGGCCTCACCATTCGTGAGGAACTGACCAGTATCCGGGTCTCGGGGTTGACCGTCCGCCACGGCCGTTCAACGGACGGCTCTGAGATAAGGATTGGCCCGGGGCGTATCGGATGGGGATCGGATGAAGTGGTCATCCCCGGGCCGGGAAGGGGTTTACTGATGAGCGAGTGTTAGATCAGGATGATACCGTTGCCCATGTCGTGATGGACGAGCCCCCCGTCGAGCATCCGCTTCCACTCGGTCGCAGTTGCCCGCTGGGAGCCGAAGGTCGTGGCCCCTGTCTCCGCCCACAGGCAGAGGGTATCGAGATCCGCGAAGACCGGAGACTGTGGCGACCCCTCTGAGGTGGTCTCCCAGAGTTGATAGCCCTCACCCGTAGGCGGGTCTGTGGGCTCCCACGCCTCGTAGGCCTCTTCGATAGCGGGGTCGATCGCTGACCCACCGCATGTCAGGCAGATGCCCCATGTCTTGGGGTCGAGACCTGCGGCTTCGACTATCTTCTTCCATGCCGCCCAGTTATCGCTCCCATCGTGTCCCATAGTGTCCGGTGGGCGTCCCGCGAGCCCCCCGGTCAGCTCCGCCATATCCGGTGTGGGTGGGTCGTTCGGGAAGAGCCCCCCTGTGATCCATGGGTGCTTCCTGCCTCTGATCGAATCCGACCCTGCAATGAGGATCAGTTGCGTCAGGTGGGAGAGATAGCGACCCGCGGTCGTCATGCCTACATCGCAGTCGGAGCACTCGGCATAGTGCGGGTTCAGATAGCCATCCCAGGTCTTGTCGATGGGCCAATCGAAGTCCAGCGGGACCCGACGAAGCTCTCGCCCCATCAGCTCTCTCCGTAGTTCATAGCGTACAGTGCGTCACCGATCTCCTTCCGGGCAGCGACCAGGTCCCGGATATTGGCCTTGTTAGATTCGGCGGTGTCGGGATGGAAGTCGAGGAGACAGCCGAGAATCGTGTAAGCCTGGGTGGTATGCCTGTTGGCCTGGATGTAGTCGGGATCGAGGCTCACGGCCACCACCCCCGGCAATCTATCATCAGCGGTTCCTCGTCGAGTGCCCGGTCGAGTAGACCCTGGGTCACGACCCTCGGCTTCTCCCCGGCGAAGGTGATCTCGGTCCGACCCGGGCGGGTGAGGGTGATGGTGGTGGGGTCGGTCATGACTCCTCCTCGAAGTCCTCGATGATCTCGTCGATGAACTTGGACCATTCATCGTTCTCGCCGCTGTTGGCGACGGCCCAAGCGAACCACTGCCGCGCCCCGATCTTGCCAAGGACGGTCTCATTGAAGAGTTCCCAAGGTTCATCGTAGACCTCCTTGATGTGGTTGAAGAGTTCGTCCACCTTCCGGTCGTAGTTCCTCCCGTCCCCCATGAGCGCTGATAGGCGCTCCCACCGGGCCTTCTTCCTGGCGGTCTCTTCCGGTGTGTAGTCCCCCCATTTCATCTCGTCATCCAACATGCAGACCGCGCAGCAGATGACATGGAGAGGCTTCTCTCGGGGACCGCAGAAGCAGGAGCCGGTGGTGATTATGGATTTGCAACGCTGACAGTCAGCAGTGATGCGGTCGTCGGTCCAGTTGTACCGAACCCCGTGGTCCATCACTTCTCCATCCATCAGGCCGACTCCTCGAGGCAGGCCTCGCAAGTGACCTGCTCTCGGCTCTTGGTGATGCTCACAGGATCGCGCTCCATACAGTGAGCGACCTTGGTCAAGCCGACCCGCCCATCGTCCGCGAAGGTCGTGTAGTCGAGGAGGTGGACTTCGTCACTATCCCGATACCGAGGATCGAGGGCCTCGTCGGTGCGGCTCATACGTCCCACTCCTCGATCTCGGCGAACGCTCGACTGATCGGGTCATCCGGGTCCGTGGCGTGTCTTGGCTGGGGCTCGGCGGCCTCGTATCGGTCGTACATCGCGGCGATGTCCTCGGTGGTGTAGACGACGATGTCGGTTGGGTTCATTCCAACATCTCCCCACAGAATGGACAGTGTGTGATTATGACGTAGTCGTCATCGTCAGTGTTGGTGGTGTAGAGTTCCCACGTGCCATTACGATTGAGAATCGCACCATCACCGTCAGGATCGGTGCAGCCGTGCTCGCTCACGCCCGCCCCTCCCTGGCGATCCGCTTGAGGTGGCGGCGTGCGTGGGACGAGAAGGACACCGGGTCCCGCCGCTCCTCGCGGACGATCTCATAGAGGAAGTCCTCGTCGACCATGTCGTAGTCACGGACGTAGGCCCGGACGTTCCCGTGGCGCTGGTCGCCGTAGCGGGGCATCAAGCACGCTCCTCTTTATCGGCCCTTGCTTCGAGATATGTCGCTGTAACGGTTAGAAGCCCCCGTAGTTCGTCGCCAAGCCCATCGGGATAATCCCAGCGGATGTTGTCCAGATCATTCGCAGTCCGCCGAAACCGCTCAATCAAAGCATCACGCCCATTCGTACTCTCGCTCACATCCGGGGCAGTGGATCCTGCCGTCACCGGTTCGCTCATCAGTTCCAAGGTAGACCGTGTAAGTATATATCACTTGCCCATGGCTCAATGGACCGGACCGACAAACAACCCTACTGGGGATTGCTGCATGGGAATCCCTTTGTCCAGGTCGCGCAGAGCGATCTCCATGGCATCCGGGACATCGTCGTGCCGCGATCCCGGGAAGTGCATGATCTCCGTGAGGATGTCTGGGTCGCGTTCGGCGAGACCCTCTTGGAAGTGGTGGGCCTGGCGGGCGAAGCTGGGTTGGAGACCACTGATGATCCTGTCGACCTTGCTCCGGTCCGATGGTGTCCGGGTCGGCCAGATGAGCGGCATCAGCTCAGGATAGTCCTTCATCACCGCCTGGGCAGCGAGGAGCTGGAAGCCGTTGGCCTCGATCGCTATCCTCTGTGGCCGGTGGAGCTTGGCCTGTGCCGCGATCTGTTCGACCAGTTGCCAGGGTTCCACTCGCCCCCGCCAGACATCGAGCCAGAAGATCCGGCCGGACATCGGATGGAGAGCGGCGGTGGCACAGACAGAGTAGTCAGAGGTCTCCGATCTGGTGGATGCGAGGTCCCACCCCTGATAGACTCTGAGATTGCCCCGGGGTGGGATGAGCTCGACATCGCCCATCGCTCGCCCGGCATCGGTTGTCCAGTACCGGAGCCACTCTGGTCGGAACGGTGAATCGGCCATCCCCCCCGGGTTATTCATGTAGGACAGTTCAAAGGATGTTGGCCCCACTTCCAATCTCCTCTGATCGAGGTCGGCCTTCGTCCAGAACTCTGGGAGTAATACCTCGGTCCTGTCCGCGTCAGTGAACGCTGCCCGGAGGAACACATCGAACGTTCCCCGCTCACTGAGCCGCGCTATGGTGTCCTGGGGGTGGAAGAGGTTGCCGACGACCCACATCGCTCCGTACGGCCACGGCTTGTCCCCTGGCGGGTCTAACCTGGACTGGATGGTGGTGTCGACCCACTCGGTCGTCTTCCGCTGCTGGTGGGCTGTCTGGCTGTTGCGCCTGCTAACGATATCGTCGAGGATGACTACATCGGCTCTGCCACCGAGCACCGCACTGTCCATGCCGATCGCTTGGACGGTCGGGTGGGAGACCAGTGCCGATCTGCCACTGACCGCGAACTTCCCCTCCTGCCAAGGCTGGCTCTTGAAGCTGCCGAAGTCCTCGAGGATCCGGGGGTTGTACTCTAATTGGGTTCGGCAGAACCTCACTGCTTCTACTGCTCTGGATGTGGCTTCACTGCCAACGATGATCCTGATATCTCTGTTCCAGGCTGCAAGTGCGATCGGAAGTGTCTCGGTGATAGTGGTACTCTTGCCGTGACCCATCGGGACGGTGATGATCGATCGGCGGGAGTCGGCGATGAAGTCGTAAATCTCCTCCCTGAGTCCCCATGGATCGCGGCCGAGGTAGTAGATGGCGAAGGCCATGAGATCGCCACCGATGGCCTCGAACCGGAGGATATCCTCGGCGAGATCGGCGATGGCGGTGTCGGTCATAATTTGTTAGCCGGTCCCGGCGGCCACCCGAACATAATCACAAACGCCCCCACTGCTCTGCCATGGCATCGGCGATGCCAGCATAGGTTCGGCTTCTCTCCTTCCCCTGGTTGGGGCCACCCGGCATCCGATGGATGCGTGGCTCCCTGCCATCGACGATCTCGGTCGGCTCGAGCTTGGGCAGACCCTTCAGCCATAGACAGGTCTTCTTGGTCTCGCCATGCCCGAACTGCCAAGGGTGGATGATTTGGTCCGGCTTCCTGATCTCGCTCGAGATGATCGAGACTGGATTCTCGATGGCTATCCGAGGAACGTTAGCATCCATCAACGCCCGGACGAACTCGAGGGCTCGCTGCTGACGGCCATCGGCTCGCTTCTCCGGGAACCATCTGGCACCGGAGACAGCGAGATGCGTGCAGGGAGGGAAGGCGATCATCAGGTCCCATCCCTGCTTGAGTATCTCAAGAACGTCCCCTTGATGATGATACTCGCTGCCATCTTCAGTCGGCAGAAGATCGACGGACCAGACATAGTGGCCGCGGAGGCTGAAGGCTCGACGAACCGCGCCGCTGTATTCGCATGCGACGAGGACCCTCAATCCCCGCCCTCCACTTCCGGTGCCCCCTCTACGACCACGAGAAGCCTCCATCCCAACAGGGTTGGCAGACGACGCCCCCACGCTTCGCCTTGGGTTGCCACTCCCCGCAGTTCTGGCACGGAATGAGGCCTTCGCGGGGGTCGCGTTTCAGTTCGCTCAAGTCATCACCTTACATTCTCGGCAACACTTGCCGTTGCCTTCCATCACGCCACGGTGGCATTCATGCTTCGGTGTCCCGCACCCAGGGCATGACCCATTGGGTAGGTCGGAGTTCAGTTCGGTCACGCCTCCACCTCCCGCAGCTCGTACAGATAGTCAATGAGATCCTGCCAGGCCAGTCCGTGCAGCTCAAGATAGCTCGCGATCCCGGCGACCATCTCGGCATTGAGCAAGGGGCTCGCATCTCTCTCCGGTACTGCACCCGCAATAGCCGGTGGCGCCGATACCACTGGGGGAGCGATGGAGATTATTGCCAGCTCCCGTCTGGGCGCACCGTCCTCTGATTGCTCCGCTGATCGGATGAGCTTGTCACCACGAGTAAGCGCCTTGGTGATGATATCGACTACCTGGGCCGGGACCTGACCGCAACTCTCGCATCTCTCCAATCGCCGCTTCCCATCCCCATCCTCCGGCATGGCCCCATCCATGGCATCCTCCATGAGGTCCATGAACCACCGGAATAACTTCGCTCGTTCCGCCTGAGTGCCATGGAATCCGGGTAGAGGTACTCGTCGGTTGATCGATCCTATTTGGGTCGTGACGACCGGGGGGGGGCTTGCCTCTTCGATGGTCACGGATGGAGTGTCGGTACGGACCTTGGGTCCGGTGTCGTTCTTTTCAGGGGGGGCTTGGGGGGGGCTTGTGGAGATCGAGTTCGATCTTAGCCAATCTCTGATCTTGTCCCTGGTCGCTGGGTTGCCGTCGTCATCAAGGAATCTCCGGCGGTTGATCTCGGCGGCGATCCACTTCGGACCTCGTCCCTCCGCGGCGAAGTGTTCTATGAGAGTGGTCTGGGAAGCGGTGAGGGAGGTGCGGGTCATCAGTTGAACCTCGGGTTGGGATGCGTCGATCGCCTAACCTTCTTCGGCTTCACCGGCTTCGGTGGTGGAACCGGCTCAGGAGGTAGGCCCTCATCGACCACGCGCCTGCTCTGGTTGGCCCGCTTCTCGCGCATCCGGCCCCTACGGTCGTCCTTCATGCGCTGAAGTCGTAGCGCCCGCATCCCCTTGCTCTTGGTCCGGCGATGCGAGGGACTGTCCTTGTATTTCACTCGGCCTCCATCAGCGCTTACTCCGCACGACATGTCCGATGGTGACTGGACCGCTGTGACCGCTGCATCGGCGGCACTCCATGGACCTATCCTGACGGGTCTTCCATCCCTTCCTGCGCGCTGCCTTCTTCGCATCCTCCCAGTCGCTATCGGGTGGCAGACTGATGTGCTGATACCAGTCGCAGGTATCGCAGCTCAGGCGGAAGCCGTCGATGCTCATTTTTCGGCCGGAGGTCCGACGACCGTAGCCATCCCTGCTGAAGCGGCCATCCACTGTTCGAGTTCATGCACACGCGTTTCCAACCGCCCGACGAGCAGGATGAGTTGTTTGATCCTGATATCGGTGCACTCCTGACACGCGCAACCCTTCAGCGCGCCGGGCTTCTCGATCCCGTCGGTGTCGGTCATGTCAGCTCCCAACTCTTCGAGCCGCAGGACGGGCACTTATCCGATCCCAGCCACGGGTCTTCCCTATGACCACAGTCGAGGCACGTGCAGGCGGACTCTATGGTGTCGTCGTCCGTAGGGGGCGAGGAGGGGGGTGCGGGAGGAACCTCGGGGGGCCATGGGTCCGCTTCGGTGTAGGCACTGGCCTGACCGATCGAGAAGCGTGGCGGAGGTGATGACGACTTCAGGTGTACCTCAATCGCGTGCAGATTCAACAGATCGCCTACCTCGCTGAACGTGAGCCCCTTACCAAGAACGCCGTGCTCTTCGCAGCGGGCGTGCAGGTCTGTCGCTGCCAGCATGGCCTTCTCGAATACCTCGGGGGGGATTGTGTAACCGAGCATCAGCAGGCCTCGTGATACAGCACAGGATCGCCGTCTCCGAGGCCCATACCAGTCCTTGTCACTTGGCAGTCGTAGATGGCTGCACCGCACCTCGGACAATCGCCTCGAGACAGGCACGCCGGGCCGCGGCAGGTCACGCCGCCTTTGTGTTCTTCACCGCCCATCAGTCGCTCTCCGGTCCGTTGGCGTCAGTCATTCTTCGGACACTCCTGAATCGGTCCAGCGTCGTGCTGTCCGTGGTGGCCATGTTGGATGCAGGGGCAACCGCAGGGTAAGTTGAAGAGGCAGCAGTCAGGCCGGGAGCCTCGCTTGTGGTAGTCGATGCGATGGTGTTCGGGGCGGGCGCCGCCTTTCTCATCATCCCCGTCCATCACTCGACCATCCGGAACCGATGGAGCCAGACCTGCTCATGGCCAGCCCAAGCCCTCTTGTCATAGATCCGGCGCCAGTTCGCCCAGGCCTCATCCCGATCAGCGCAACCCTCGATGTCCCACAGGTTGTCGAGGATGAGACCGAGATGGACGCGGACGGGATCGGTGATGAGCTCGAAGATGTGGTCGTGGCCATCGCCGTCGTCGCCGGTGCAACCGCGGACGGGGCAGCCGTTGGGATAGTAGAAGCGATGCTCGAAGGTATCGCCCTTCTTGCCGTGCCTCTTCGTCCGACTCGTGGCAGTCTTCCTGCCGTAGATCAGGGGCTCGTCGAACTCCGGGAGAAACTTGAGGTGGATCTCGGTCAATGTTGGTCCCCCGAACATTCGCGGCCACCACGGACATGGAAGCTGTGCGGCCCTCTCGCAGCACACCGGCAGCCGCAAGTATACTCGAACTGGCAGAGATGGTCGCTGCTGCCTGCCGGGACCAAACTCCTCGGCGTCACTTTGAACGTCTGGTGCCTTCTGATGAGATACGCTGTGGCCTGATCGAGGTGCTTCTGGCAGAACCTCTGGATGACCGCGAAGGGTGCCTTACTAAGTATCTCTTCGACCTCGAACTCCCAGTCATTGCCACAGCTATCACCGAACACGAATGGGAAGACGCAGTTGCGTGGGATGGCATCCTCACCCATCAGTCAACTCCGTGGAGTCGCCAAGGGGCTCCGGCTGGATCGGGCTTGGAGTGGATGCGGCGGGTGTAGGTGTAGGCGCGCTTACAAGACTTGCAGCAGGGTCGGCGTTGTCCGTCGATGGTAACGCCTGTGATGCCTGGCTCTTCGCCACAGAGGATGCACGTTGGCGCTTGTGTAGGCAGCCTCTCACCGTCACGTTCGTCACCTTCTGCCCGGTCTGCCTCACCAGCCACTTCGGGCTGCAGCAGGGCTGCCCGGTCCTCTTCCTCAGTCGTTTGCACTCCGTCCTTGTGACTCCGCAGCTTACGCATTGGTCACTCCTGGCCATCGGCCTTCTCCTCGCTCATAGGCTTCTCCGCGGACTCGATGGCCCCGGTCTCGCTGACATGATCGTCGGTGGACTTCAAGGTTGGGGGTCGTTTGTAGAAGGCCCTGGCGTGACTCATGTTGACGAAGGTTCGTTGATACTCATCCCGGCGCTTCGAGTAAGTCCCTCGATCAGCCGGGACATTGACACCGCAACCGCAGGCGCATGGTCCCGGTGGCGCGAAGATCGTGATATCGGTATGAGTCGGGCACTTCTTCTCGTGTTTCTTGTCCTTGCAGGTCGATCGGCCGCATGTCCATCGGTGGCCATCGAGACATTCGTGCGGGAGTTCGTCGTCAGGCATGGGACCCCTCATTGTACGGGCTCCGATCCCACCGTTCTCGGCCAAGCCCACAACTGCATCGGACGGAATCTCCGCAGTAGGGACAGATATAGGAGCCATCACAGTCCGCTTCAGCCTCCTCAATAGCATCCGCCTTAGTCTCGAACGGACCGAATTGATTCTCGGGAGTAGGTGGAAGTCGGTGCGGCGCATAGTACCATCCCGGTGCAAGTGTGGATCGGGCAGTCGGAGGCCAGAACCACACGGTGCATGAATCCCAAGAGCGCTTCCATGTTGCCCCGCATTTGTACCATCGCCGCCGGGGCGTATCATGTTCTTGGTGCTCTCCGCTCACAGACCCCTCCGCGTGAACTCTTCCGGCGGTAGAGCCGAACCGCGCTTCAGTCTGATCCACTCCGCGCACATGGCCGGGGACTCTGCCTTGGCGTAGATCGTCCGGTCCGCGACCGTTGTCCGCTTGCCGCACTCCCTGTTGCCGAAAATGTCATTGATCTGGTTGCGGCAGGTCACGGTCTGCTGGTTCTCGCGGACGTAGAGCCAGTGGAAGCAATGACGGCACATGATGATGAGGTAGGTCATGGACCGGGCCCGTGGAACCGCCGATTATGCTCGGTCAAAGCGGCTTCCGCTTCTCTAAATTCGACGAATACCGTTCGCCATGCACTGATATCGCCGGAACTGTCAATCCAGATCAGATCATGACTCCGACAACAGACACGAAAGACTTCCTCGATATCCTGATCCATCAGAACCTCGCCTGTCCGCCGTCGATCTTCGCTGCTGCCCATGCGGTCGCTTCCTTGAGCCGCTGACCCTCGACGAGTTCCTCAGTCGACTGTAACTCTTGGGCCTTCGGTAGAGACCAGCGCAGGACGGTCGCCAAGGACATCAGGGAGTCAAAGTAGTCGCGGAGTTCGACGCCTTCGGGCGGTTCGATCCGTCCCCCTGTTGCTACGAGGATAGAGTTGGCCATCCGCCAGCCGTGCCGGTGGTGCACCGCGTCCCTGAACTCCGGATCCTCCCTGGCCAAAGACTCTATCCCGGCCCGGACGCTCTTGAACCGCTCCAGCAGTTCCTCTGGGGTCGGTGATGGGGGAATAAGGGCGGGGGTTTCAGGTTGAGATTGGGGTGCACCTGAAGGCGCAACAGCTTTTGAGCGAACCGGAGCGCGCCCCCGCCCATCCCCAGTTAGGTTTCCGGGGATATGATAGCATCGGTTGTGGAAGGTGAACCCGGGGCAGGAGCAGCGCCACTCACCGCGAGCGATGGCGTACTCGACACTGTGCATCACACCTGGTTTCGATCCGGATTCGATCTCGAAGATCAGGACATCTACTGAGGAGTCGATGAGCTTGGGTTGATGCTGACCTCGACTGTCACGATCCCGAGGTCCGCGAACGGTAGGCCGTACAGTATCCTCGATCTCAGATGGACCTCCATCGCCCGCTTGCTGCCTGTCAGCTGCATCAGGTCGTCGAACTCTTCCCGGGTCATCTCGAAGGTGATCTTCATCTGGCATTGGCCACCATCTCCTTGGAGCTTATCAGATTTCCTGGCTTCGGTTTCAGCGATGGAACCGGAGGCATCTGTTTCTTCAGACACTCCGAGCACGGCGGGGCGTGAGGGCATTGGTGGGAACGCTCGAGTTCCTCGATCCGATCCAGAGCTGCTTCGAGGTAGTCAGTACAACAGGACCCACAAAGGGGAGCATCCCAATGACCACGGGCAGCGGCGTTCTCTGCGTTGATCTCGGCGATGTGTGCCCTTATTCCCTCTTTGTCGAACTCAATCATCCTCATCCTCCATCGCTGCGACAGCGGCCTTGGTCTCCAAGTACCTTGCCTCTGCCTCCCGGAACTCGTGAGTCCTCATGCAGTGCTCGCAGTTGACCAGCGGGACATGATAGGCTCTGTTGAGTATCTTCCACCGACCGCACGCAGCCTCCCGGCGCGGATTCCCGTCGATCTGAGGGACGAAGTGGATCAGGTGGTTATTGGCATCGGCCGAGTAGTCCGACAGGGCTTGACCGAAGCTGGCGACCCAGTCTGGACCGAGTAGATCATCAATCAGGTCGCGCCACTCCCGGGCGGATCTCGGTGTGGAGCGGTGGACGTAGCGGTGGCCATCGTCCAGGCAGACACCGCAGACGGAGCAGCGCTCAGTGACGTTGATGGTGAGTTCGATTCCGCGCTGATTGATCTCAGCGGTGCGGATTCGTAGGCCCGGGATGTCGTGATCCTCGGAGTGCGGGGTGCCGGACATCGGCGTGGCTCCGGCCATCATTTCGATTTCTCCTCGGTCAGACGCGACCCGTCCACAGTCCTATTGATATCATCAATGATGGGCGTCAATTCATCCCGGGCTCTTTCGATTGCAAAGCGATGCTGTACGAGTTGACCCCAGAGCTTCTCTTCCTCCTTTCGAGAGACAATCAGTGCCTGGCGAGTCATCTTCAGTTGGTCGATGAGCCACCTCATATCTTCACCAAACTCTAAACCACATTCTTTGGACATGAACGCGAAACCGCGGGAGACGCGCCCCCCGATCTCCGCCAGCCTATCCTCGGTCATGGCTCCCACTCCCCGAGCGCCGCTCGGACGATCCGTTCGATCTGCTCCGTTGGTGCGCGGACATTGAGGTAGAAGTCCCGCACGTCGGCACGATCGTGGTCTCCGTAGCTCTTGATGACGACCTTGGCGCGGTGCTTCCGCCATGCCATGATCCGGCCATCGATGTACTCCATCCAGCGGACGGGGCCGCCGTCGACGAAGTTCCATTCACCACAGACCTGGATGCGGGCCTTCATGATTCTTCCAAGAAGGCAGCATCCTCGCCCTCAGCCGCGCTATCCTTCAGATGATCCATCGCCATCTCGTAGCGTTCCCGCTCGGTCGGACCGCTCCGCCCGGCGAACTCTACCTCCGGCGAGATCGACCAGTCGACTCGGATCTCCCTCGGTCGCTGGCAGCGATCGCACCAAGCAACCTTCACGAATCTTCCGCCGACCTTCGCACCCCAGGACGCCTCTTCCGTGAGATCGTGACCTCGATTGTCGATCATGCCGACCTCCCGGTGCGGGTCCAGCAACCCTCGACATAGGCACACCACCCACAGTTCTGAGCGTCCATCCCCGGCGCCGCCACGAAGTAGCGACTCTGCTTGGGCAGGGTCAGCACCGAGTCCGCCATCTGGAGGATCTTCATCAGACCCAAGCGCATCTCGTGAGGGCCGACCGAGATCGGCACATGCTGGAAATAGAAGCGGCCAGCTTGGCAGCGCTCACCGAAGTCTCCGGATCCGCCGCAGCCCTCGGGGTCCTCGTTCTTCCCCTTACACTTCGTGCATTTCGGGGGCTTCTTCAGCAGGACCTCGAACGTGAAGGCGATGTCCTGGGCGCCGTTGAGGATGAGCTCTTGGATTCCGTAGAACCCAGGCTGGACCGCCTCGTCTGCCTTCTTCTGCGACCAGCGCTTGCCGGAGGTCTTGTAGTCGATGAGGTGCGGGCGTATCCCGCCGAGGATCTGGCCGTCGATACGTCCGGTGAGGTAGACGCGGATTCCATCGTAGGTCGTGAAGAGGTAGACTGTGCGCTCCTCCTCGGGGCTGTCGGCTCGCTTATGACCGGCACGAATCCAGCCCAAGGCCAAGCTCCATATCTGCTTGGTCATCTCTTCGTAAGGCATCTCCCCCTCGAAGCCGTAGTTCAGGACGACTGGATGGATCTCCCCGAGGTCGGCGACCGCTTGGAGATCCTCAAGAGTGGCGCCCTTATTCCAGTTGTCCAAGACATCATGGACGGCGTTGCCGATTGCCGCCGCCTCGCTCGGCTTCTTCGGCCTGCCCTCGACCTTGTAGTAGTACCACTTCAGCGCGCATGTCTGCCAAGTCTCGAACTGACTGGGCGAGATGATGAAGTCCCCCGACCGCGGCGGACCGATATCCTCGCTGATGTCGCCGTTCGACCGGATCGCCGTCAGGATTGTATCGGCCTGATCGACCAACGTCCCCTCCGAAGGGATGATGACCTCGCTCATGTCCGCGGTCCCTCTGCGCCAGTGGATCTGCCGCCATCGAGCTGTTTGGCTCGGCGGGCCTTCCATACGCCTCGAGCTCGTTCGATCTGATGCTTGAGTTCCAGATCGAGGCGGTCGCCCATAGCTACGGTGATGCGGCTGAAGCCTTCAGACTCTATCTCCTCGACGACCTTGTCCGCGAGCTCCTGATTGTCGGGGTTCGCGAAGATTGAGTTGATGTTGACGAAGACGTTCCCGCCTTGTGCTTTCCTGCTGATGCTGACCTTGTAGGTCGCACCTTTCTCCGATTCGCTCATGTACCGAGATACCGGACAGTGATATATATGTCTTGCTATCAGGGGGTCGCCAGTAGGAGCTTCGGAGCGGCTACTCTTCGACCTTGGTGATCTCGGTACTCGAGCAGTTCGGGCAATCTGTGGGTTCGTCAGTAGGCGCCCAGATGAAGGGGCACGCTCGACACTTACACGACCACATCAGTCCACCACCATCATCTCGAGTTCGAGCCAGAGTCCGCGGAAGGTACTACCGGCGCCGCCGACCGCCATGTCGATCTCAAGCGCCGCGAGATCCCCATCGGCAAAGTCGATCGGTCCGCTACCAGTCTCTCGGAAGTGATTGGCGATAGCTTCGACGAGCCCTGTCGTCAGGGTCGTGTCTGCTCCGTTCTTCCTCAGTGTGATTGTGTAATCTGTGGCGTGAGTCGAGTTGTTACCGAAGATCGAACGCACCCGACAGGCAGGCATGCGCATCTGAGCGTTCGCCTCAGTCACTGTGACAGCGGCATCACCGCCAATATAGGCATAATAGAGATTGTTACTACCGAGCAGAGCCGCGGCATTGCTCCAGATTTCTTGAAGGGACTTCCCGTAAATGAGTGCCTCACCAATAGGTACAGAGCGAAAGGCATTCTTCCCACCCCCATTATCAATTTCCGTTATGGAATAGGTTATCACCATCTACACTGCCCCTCCTAATTTGTCGGCTACGACGAAGAATCGTGACACAGAGAACTGCGCATCGCCTGTGAACGTATCCAGTACATCCGTCGCGTCTCTGTATATCCTGAGCTGGATCAGATCCCCGGCCTGTGCGCCTGTACCTGCGATCGTGACATCGCCTGTGCTTTGGAGTTCATCCACCACTCCCCCCGCAGCATCGACGACCTTCACTGTACTCGTTGCCACGGTTATCAGCTCTCCATTTTCGGGCCGGACGACGTTGAACTCGACTGCCCAGACGACATCCCCCGTGTCAGCGGTACTTGGCGACCAGAGAACATGCCATAGGATATCCTCACCCGTATCAGTCAGAGGATTTGCTTCGAAGACGGCAAACACCTCTTCCTCGAGGTTGTTGTCGAACACAAGAACGAGAGCGATTCCACTGAGGACAGCTTCGCTCGGTGCGTTGAGACCGCCACCCTGAAGCAGATTGGGTGTCAGGACTACCTGCCGGAAATACCTCGCAGTACCAACGAGGGTCACTCCATCCGGCCCTATGCTCACATGGTCAGCCGCTTGTCCTGCGCGTACTTCGCCAGTGTCTGAATCTACTTCGTAATCAAGTCCCATAATGAATCACCTATCCAAGGACCACCCACGAAGTACCATTGTACCCGTTCCACTGGTTCGTATCTGTGTTGAAAATCATCAATCCCCCTGCTGGACTGCTGATAGCGTCCCTCTCCGTCTCATCCATCACGGGAGGGAGAAAGCCCTGTGTCGTCGAACTGGCTTGAAGGACCGCGGACGCGGTGGGCTCAGTGTCCTCCCCGACATGAGTGCCCAGAGGAGCACGGAGGGCTCCTCCGGCTACAGCCCGCAGCGAGACGTCCGGGGTGATCTGGTCATCCTGGACGACGAAGGACTGGCCAGAAGCGTCCTCGAGGACCGCTCCGATAGCCGTCTGATCGACTACTTCGAGAGCGGGGCGGGCACTGTCAGAGGATCCGCGGAGCGAGACCGAGTCGCCAGGAGTATCGTCCCCCTCTATGATCGTCTGAGCCCCTCCACCCCCGGAGAACCGGGCGACGTTCTGGAGATCACCGTTCTCAAGGTCGAGGTCATCGCCAGAGTTGACCGGCGAGATTGTGGTCGAGACGCGTTCCCAGATAGCTACGATGCCGCCCTCGACTGCCCAGGCGCCCCCGACGAAGAGCCTCCAGACCCCGACGGCGATGTCGAAGATGCGGTAGCCTTCCTGAGTGACCTGGAACTTCCAAACGTCTCCAGCCCCATCCCGGACCGCGACATCATCGGCGTTGGCCGACCAGGATCCCGTCGGCGCTGTCCCGATGAGATAACGCTGGCCATCGGTGCCGAAGAGAACCGGATCATTGATGGTCGAGATGACCTTGTAGCGCCACGTATTGTCGACCCCCTGGGTGTCGGCCTCGATGAGGGCCTCGACCTCAGCCTGGGAGAGACCAGCGATCTCTTGGGAGGCTCCCCCGAGTTCGAGGGGCTGAGTAGAGAAGAGTGTCATCTGACCGCCTCCCGTGTCTTTGACGTAGAGCTGGACGATCCCGGTCCGGGCGTCGGGGTCAGTGGTCCTCAGACCGAGGAAGATACGATCGGCAGCGAGATTACCCGAAGGTTGATCGCCTGAGCCCTGGCCCACCATCTACGTTCTCCGGGGGACCTCAACGGTCACGACCCCGCCTGTTGGCGCGGCTGGGCCTACCAGAGTGACATCGAGCACAGACCACGGGTCCGTGTAACTCTTGGAGAAGAGGGCACCGGCGGCGATGACCAGCGCAGTTTCGAGTGGCACGAAGATGTTGGTCCCGGCACCGAAGAGATCAAGGGTGACAGGCTGATCCATCAGGTTCTCGATCAGGAGCATATAGACAGCCTCTTCGGAGACATTGACCTGGAAGTTTACACCCCCATCATCAACCTGGGCACTCAGTGGGGCACTGACCCGATGAGCATGCCCCGCGGCCAGAAGACCGCCGGGAGTTAACACCAGATTCTTGACACCGCCAGTCGATTTGACTCCGGCCATGACCTTCGATCCAGACCTCAGGAGCTCGTCGTCGGCTGCCACGACCTCTGAACTTGCGGGGCGGTCTTAAGGCTATCGCTCACCGATGCGGAAGACGGCCTCGGTCCTGATCGGTTCGGTGCCGAAGAAGTAGGTGGTATCACCGCGGTTGATCGTCGTCAGCGAGTCCTTCTCGAGGATGCGCCGGATGCGGTAGACGATCTGGGTGATTTCGAGATCCCCCTCGACCTCAAGGAATGGGATGTCAAGGGTAAGGATATCGCGGAGGAGGAAGCGATCAAGCTCGAGCGGCAGTGTCAGCCTGATCGTCTGAAGTGCTCTCTTCTTCCGGGCCAGTGCGGCCTCTGCCTTCGCCTCTGCGTTCGC
>SDBT01002522.1_pt1 | contig 32302 bp, 23 predicted proteins | sample 2277101 | NCBI WGS metagenome assembly SDBT01 (sample SAMN10404973, study PRJNA504765) | marine sediment metagenome | isolation source: marine sediment core GS10_PC15, 103 cmbsf | place: Arctic Ocean: Southern Knipovich Ridge | collected 2010 | reverse complement strand
GTTTTTTCAGGAAATCTGTATTGTATCTATTTTGAAGGCAAAAAAATTTTTTTTGAACTAACACCGTGCCCATATTTGGGATTGGATACTAATCCGTACCCATCTTTTGAAAAAAGTGCCATCAAACATCAAATGTGAATTAAAAAAAGTTAGCAATCAAAAAGTTGGCAATCAAAAAGTTTGCACTCAGTCCAAACTGTTTGCTTCGGATATATTTTTCTCTCTGTGTGTTTCATTTCGACATAGCACGACCGTTCGTTCCATTGCGACATAGCACTACCATTTCTCTTAGACAGACGTTTCCCTTTCACGATGGCTGCAAGTTCTTCGCGAGCGTATGCTTTCGTTCTGTTGCTGCAAGTGACCATCCTCGGATGTTTCGCCCAGCAGACCGGGCCGGCGGGTGTGGTCTTTCACGATATCGCGAAGACGGATCCCGTCCTCTCGACCTACGTCCATCCTGGCGTGCCGGCGCATATGGCCACTGTGGCGGCGCTCGTCAACTCCAGTCAACACAACCCTCCCTTCCCCATTGCCTTCCCGCGTTTGGCGACGCCCGAACTCGTGGCATACCCTATTATGCCGCCTGGCTTGCCTGGAATTGGCATTGGTAAATTGGTGGGCACATATACCGGTGCCGGTGCTACCAAGGCCAACCATATCTACGTGACGAACAACGAGGGAAGCCCGAACATGCTGTTCAAGAACCTTATCGACGAGACGGGCGTTCTCCAGTTCGAGGAAGTGGGCGCTACCGCTGGCCTCGATTTGGTCGGACACGAGAGTGCCGGCACGTGCTATGGTGACACGGACAACGACGGAGACGAAGACATAGTTGTACTGGACCTGTTCGGTCAGAATCACCGCTTCTTCGAGAACCAGGGCGACGGTACGTTTGTCGACAAGACCACGCAGGCAAACATTGTCTCCACCGCTACGGTGTACAGCAGTTCGTCGTGCGCATTTGGCGATGTCAACGGCGACGGTCTTCTCGACCTCTACGTCGGAAACTCGATCATCTTGAACAACTTTACGCAGTGCGGCGTTGTTGGTACCGCCTCGACGAACTCGCTCTTCATCAACCAGGGTGGCAATGTTTTTGCGGACGAGAGTGCCGAACGTGGCGTTGGAAACTTCCAGGCTCCGACGTGGGCGGTGGCGGTCTTCGACTACAACAAGAACGGGGCTCTCGACATCTTCTCGTTCGACGATCAATGTGCATTTCAGGGTTTTCCTCGCGGATATATCCGCGTCTACATCAACAATGGAACCGGATATTTTACGGATCAGACCGGCGTGGTCGTGGAGTTGAACCAGGGCGCATGGATGGGCGTTTCGGTTGCTGATTTCAACGGTGATGAAAGAATCGACTTCTTCGGAGGAAATTTCGGCGCGTATGTGAGTCGTGCTGTCACGCCCCCGCAATTTCCCTCCTCACCTCAGGCTAGCGAGTGGTACCTGCAGAGTCCAAACGGTACGTTCTACCGTCCGGGACTCGGCGCGATGGGTACGAGCGTCTTCTCGTGGGGTACATCCACATTCGACTCAAACAACAATGGCAAGTGGGACATCGTCTACACGGGCGGTCTCGACATGCCCGGAATATGGGACGCGTCGAACCCCCTGGCATTCTTGGTCAACACGGGCGACGCAATATTCGAACGCGACGCTGTTGCGTTTTCGAGCACGAACCATCAGAGACGTGGCATTCATCCGCTTGCGGTTGGCGACCTCGACAACGATGGTTTTGTTGATGTGGCTCAGACGTCGACATTCGAGTTCAACAACCCGGCCGCGTTCATTGTCAAGTTTCCGCTCGGTGGTGTGTTCGACACGGATCCAGGCTCTGGCGTTGTTTTCAACATACAGAACTTCTTTCAGAACAACACGGCCCGCTATTTGGACATTCCTCGCGAGCCCGGTCGTCTCTCAGTAGAGATCAATTCCGCCGACAGTGGCAACAAGTGGATCAAGATCGAAGCGATTGGAGCGGCGGGTGTGATTGCCGGTGCGAAGACTCCGCGCGACGGCATCGGAGCGATTATTACCGTCAGAACATCTGGTATTCCGAGTCAGACTGTGCCCGTTCTGGGAGGATCGAGCCACTGCTCTCAAGATGCGCTCGAGAAGATCTTCGGTCTCGGTGACGCCCACGTTGCGGACGTGGAAATATTTTGGCCTGGTGGTGCCACCAACTATGTGCAGAATGTGGTCGCCTTCGGTAACTACGTCATCCCCGCACTCACCTGCGACGTGAAGGGCGACGATTCCTTTCCTGTTTTCCATGCTTGCGTGACGTACGAACTCAACAAGCACGTCGCTGCTGGAGCGATTAATCCCGCTTGGTCCGGACGTTTGCTGGCTGGAAATATCCACGGATACTTCCTGTATCACTGAGTGTCCGCGAGGCTGTGAGCGAAGCCGGCGCTCTTTTATTTTTGTTATGTTTTTTTGTGTTTTCCGGCCAATAGAAACTTTTCCGAACTCCTCAACCTTGTGCATTTTTTTTGAAACACCAAGTTCTGCCAACCCAATAAATCCCAAGTGAAAGATACGCGTATCAGAAGGCGTATTTTTCTCTCCTTTATTTTGATTGAAAATTTAATTTTTTATCTAGATGAGTTTTTCCTGTGTATCATTCTTTGTCGAAGAAAAATGTGCAAGAGATGGACACAGGAAAAAGTACAATGGCAGACGTGTCAAACGTGCTAGATGAAGACGATGAGCAATACACAGAATTTCGCGAAAAGAAAAAGCGGCGAAAGGTAATTGAGAATCTTATGCCCGAAAACTGGGAACTTGGAAAGGATAAAGAACTCTATTCAAATGGGCACGGAGCCGTTTCTACCTCTTCCTCTCCGAAAAAAAGGATAAAGGTGCCTTCTTCGCTAGGACGCAATACATCCCCGGTTATCTCAAAATCGAATCGAAGAAAGAAAAAAATATCCAAAGAATTTGAAGAGAAGATTCTGTCTGGCAAGTATCCTAACAAGAAAGTGCCCATACCAACTAACGAAACAACGATCGATGCACACCTGAAAAAGAAGCATGTCAACGATCCGGACATTCGACCCTTGGAGGAATGGCTTATCACATATGGAACTCGCCATGGTAAAGAATTGTCGGAACTCACCACGGAGGTTGAAAAAAGCATAGAATCGGGTATCAAGAAAACGATGTCACAAGGAACCCACCGCCCCATCCCAAAGGCAGACACACCCAAAAGGAAAATTCCCATCGCAAGACGCAATCGATCTTCTGGACCTGCGACCGAGAAAAAGAGAAAAAGAGAACAAGAAGAAGTAGATACCTATTTTTCAAACGACAAAGATACATCGGAGGAACCCTTTGGTATGGTGGGCGCGTCCACGTATAAAATATTTCAACAACTTTACGAAAGAAGAAAAGACAAAGATAACCTCCTCGGCGAGATTGGCAGCTCTGCGATAGACAACAATTGCTCTACCACCCTGACCCTTCCAGTGGTTGAAGAATGCAGTAAGGCGTATTGTACGGACTTTTTACGGGAACCAATTGGACTTGAAGAGCGATACGGAGAGAGACCGTGCAGGGCTGGCCAAGACTGCATCTTTGTGGCGCTTTCTACACGGTACCCAGATTCTACTGAAGACGCCAGACCAGAAGATGGATTTGTGTGTAGGGAATTTCTACTCCCGAGTCAATTGGAACGATGGAAACGTGAGAAAATTCTTCCTGACCAAGAGCAACTTTGTCTCGGGTGCAATCGGATGCTTACTACGTATTGGTATTATCTTTACCGGTACAAAGGAGAGGAGCCTGTTGAGATTCTGCAGGATCATTGCAACACGGTTGATCAAGAAGGAGAATACGATATGACCTATTGTATTTATCCAAACCCAACCGAAGACAAATGGAGTGGATTGAGCCGACCCGTGGTCAAATTTTCAAAGGAAACGTATGTGTATTGTAAGATGAAATTAGTGGGAGAGAAGAGCAAACGCGAATTCGTACTCAAGTGTGTCAGAGAAACGAAGGCGGGTTTTCGCTAAGCCTCAGTAACAACAACCTCGATCAGGATACCGGTAACGCATGGAACGAAAAATCGGTAGTCCTGGATGTCAACAGGATCAGACCTTTCCGTGAAGAAACACTTCATGATTTGGGAGGTTGCTTGATCGAGGAAAGCACCAATTTACCGACGTTGTTACTGAGGCGAAAATTTGAACGTACCACCTTTGTGGGGCATGCAGCACGGTATGTTTTCTGTCCACTCCAGGACACAGTGGAGGCGATGCAATCGGGATCGATCGATTTTCTCGCGGACATGAAAACCGAACTAGAAACGGCGACCGCGCTCTACGGATTCAACCGTACGGCACTGCGTAAGATACGCGAAGGCACGTCTTATTCCGTGGCAAGGTCGCTTCTTTATCGCTTGCATACATGCCACAAGATCATGACCAGATATCAATGTAGCGAGCCGCTTTTTTTGCACTTTATGGATGCTGACACGGGTGAAGACCAAGAACAAGAAGACAAAGGGAAGATGTTGTTCCGGTTGCAATTATTTATGGACACACACCTAGACATATGTGAATACATACGACGGACCGATGCGTACACTGATGAATTATTGACGAATCCAGATTATAACAAAGACGACTTGGTCAAATCTGTGTTGGAACAATATCTTCCGTCTGATTACAAGGTGGCTTACTGTGGGTCACTTCCGGATTTGATTCCTTGTATTGACATGGGCAATGTATGGTATGATGTCAGGCCGAAACCTCGCATAGAAATGGTGACTTGCGCACTTATCCACATCATGGCATGCAAAACACAAAGTCACAAATGCCAATTACGTAATTTTATGCGCATACTGCGAGGATATTTTCGTGTGTATCCATGTATGATTGCGCTGTATCGTATGCTCTTGGAAGTCTCTTTTATGGGCAATTATCCGCATGCCACATGTAGACCGTCGTTTGACACGCGTATGGACATTCGGGCATCCTTTCGTTCGGACAACCTCACAGAGGATCTTCTTTTTCTATGGATGGATGAGAATTGCCAACTTGTCTATTATGCAACAAAAGAATTCTACATGTACATGGTCGAAAGTCAATATACGCTAGATCGCATGATGGCCGAGACAAATTGCTGGGAAGACATAAAACGGACCATCGTGGATGCCATGGATATTGCCAGGAGGTCCATTTCCATGGATGATGGAATCAGTCAACAATGCTTCGCAGACATTGAAAAGGACATGAAACAAATGCATCAAGATACACTTCCTTACATAAGTAAATTACGGAAGGCGCCCTTTGTGGAAATGATCTTACAGGAGATGAACAAAGTACACGAAAAGATCGCAGTCAACAAAAAGTCTACTGCGGTACAAACAAGTGAAATGGCACTTGCGAACTACGACCCTGATCCGGGCAAAGCCAATGCTTTCCGTACCTTCCGTGATATGCAATTTGTGGTGGATGAACGATTTTCTTCCCGCAATGAAAATGAAAACGAATTAGAATTGAGGTGGCTTAAGTGTTTTGAAATAAGTGAAGAAGGCTACAAAGATATCCAGCGACTTTACTTTGATTACGAACGAAAGGACATCGCAGACAATGCCATCGGAAGGAGGTTGACGCAGATCTACGAGCACCGCGCCTATGATTTTCATCTGATCCGGGTATTTTTCCGCATGGTCAACGAAAAGAAGACTCTCGCAGAATACAATCTGTCCAGTGACTATGCCGAAAATCAAATGCGTGCCCTGCGGGCAAAATACTGTGTACCTCCGTGGGATGTACTGTCTGAAAATGCCGACGTGTTCTATTATTGTACCGTGTGCAACCGGTGGCTTACCCCGGTCATTGATCCCGCGTCGAAGAAGAGCAAGCTGAATGTGTATGCACAAGGATTCGAAAAGGCATTATACGATCATTCCACCGACACGATTTACTGCGGCAAACAGAATACATCGATCAATGTGCGAAAGATGATGAATTCAGGCATATACTATACCGAAGGAGAGATTGAGGACGAGAAAATGGCAAGAACAATACGTAAACACAAAGAAACTGTTCGATGTTGTGACACACCCCTGGAATGTATCCACATGATTGGCAAGATCAAGAAATTGGGAGGGAAGTTATGGGCACTTTGTGAAATATGTGGTGGTATGACACAATGGGAAGGCGCCAAATTTAGTCATCTTGGATTTACATGTGAACGTCATTTTGAAAAACCGGTTCAACCTAATCCGTCGCTCGTGGTCAACGAAGAGAATGAAAAATTGAGGCTCGTTCTCAAAAAGATATGTGAAGGCAACGAGGAAGAGGATGGCCAGATTCTATTGGATTACAATGAACAAAAGGAAGACGATCTCATGCAGAGACGCAAGGATTGGTTGATTGAAAACAGACGTAAACACCCCCAAACCTACTGTTATTACTGCTGGCGGAGCGTACCTCCCTCTGCTACCAAAGTGAAGATATTAGAGGACGATGATCACACATATACCTATCTTACCGTGCCGCTTTGTGATACAGATTTCGAACGATGCAAGTGGATTTTCAAAGACAACAAGATCGTAGAAAAACGATTTGTGTTCAAGGCAATCACAAAAACAAGTAGACGCGAGGACATGAAAACGCACATCAAGAAGCCGACCAAACATCCGCACAATGATGTTTAACCAGGGGATTTATTATCCGGTAGATTCAATCCGCGCAGCATAATGTATTTTTGAAAAAATATGTCTTTGCAGAAGGTGACTATTTTTTATAAATATGACGAAAAATCTGTACCACAGGAAACTAGATTAAAATGTATCTCTTGTTCCACGGCTTCCTTTTTACATGCACCAAGCCATTGTTGAATGGTATGAAAGTGTTTGTTACAAATAACTATGACTCCGTGTGTCCATAAAATAGAATAATTATTTGTGGTACCATTGATTTTGAGTTTGCTCTGGTTTTGGTGCTCGTCTTCGATACAAGTTTTTTGATTTTGATTTTTGAGCAAACCATGGTAATACTTCTTTTTGACCATCGTCACACATGTGCGCTCCGGAAGACTGCCTTCCTTTGTAAACTTCCCGCCTCTTTTTTGTCTACAAAAAAAATCCGATAAGAGTGGCAGATTTTATCTTTATACCCACCGTGATATCTTTTCCGAGGGATTTCCTGGTCTTTTATTGTCTGTCACACAAGATCCCAACATGGGATACTTGTTTGGCGCTTCTTGTTTTTTGGGGTTTGACGGCTATGTAGAATGTAAAAAAAAAGATAGGCGTGAGAAATAAGAATAGAGAGAACGGTTTTTTTACTTCTGATACTTCGGTGTGATTTCTTAGTTCGTGGTTTCCAATTGTATCCATATATCGACAACATCTGTTTTTTTCCAAGGTTTGGTAAGATACACAGCGGCTTACCCGCTTTGCATGTATGTTCTTTTTGTTTCTCATTTTTCTCCGAGAAAAAGATGTTCGACAATGATAAAGAGTCGATGACAAACTTTTAATTTTTGATGCCCAAAATTATGGTCCTTAGACTCTCCCCCTTTTTTTTGATATCCATGCTCAAAGAGTCCATTTCACTGTAAATAGATCACGAATGAGCATGACTATTATTATACACAGTGTTCAACGAATATTCTATGAAAATCTAAAAATAAGTCGATGTACAGGTTTTTCTACATAATGTTGGCTGTTTCGTGCAGATCAGTTTAGTGCAAACACTCAATCCATTTTCATGAAAAGGGAGACAACAACAAAAACAAAAGCAAAAGTGAAAGCAAAATGGGGCGTACGGTTCAAACACAACGCAGATCGCTTGATGTATGGGAACAGAAAAAGATTATTCAAGAGAAGACTTCTCGTGTTTCCAAGACTCGTCCAAAGCGGTGGCCAAAATGCGGACACATAAAAGGAAGGGATATACATGGTTTCATAGAAAAGCTAAAAGAAAAGAATTTTGTGGTGAACGGGGTGAGAATCTATGCGAAAAGAGTGGAATACGAAGTTTTATTTTTGGATTCCTTCCTTTCCGAATGGCTGGACAAACCGATTCTTTTTCAACACGAAGATAAAGCCCTTGACTATTTCCTGACAGAACCATGTCCGTTCAAGACCCGAGAAGGAATCAACCTTTGGAATGAAGAAACATGTTTTTGGTTATTTGAAGATGTATGGGCGTCTCACCGTAGTTAAGATTAGAAGGCGGGCAAACAACTGTCGTATCTTTTCCCGGAAAATAGTTGATATTTCTTATGGACTAACCCTATGAATGTATGCAATGAATTGACATATCAGAACATGTACGTCCGACAGAAACGCATACTGTGACCTAGTAAAAACAATGGTCAACCATGTCTATCGTACTTGACAACGGATTCCTGCTCATGGTGCTATCTCGATGAAAACAATCTGATTTTTTTTGCAAGTTTAGTCCCAAAGGCTTCTCGTATATATATACAAAGGAACAAATCCGGACGCATAAACAAACAATGGCTGTGCATTTACTCGGATTCGCGTTTGCTCTTTTTGGTTCGTACACATGCCGCATCCACGTCTTTCGTTCGCGCCATGATAAAGCTGTGGGTTCCACTGCACGTTGGATCAGAAACCACATCCGTTATGTAAAGTCTCATGGATCCCCTTCTTTCAAACAAGAGCGCGCGCGTGGTGTCTCCTTGCAAAAGACGCGCTGGCTCGAATTTCATGTCATACACAAGACTGGACAGTTTTGTAGAAAATTCTTGGATTATGCCTCCCGTACCTATGGTCACCTCGCACCCGCCGTCACATATCCATACAACAGACCCGCGCAACATTTCGTTTTTTGAGGACCAATATTCTTCAATGTGAAAGACAAACTGTTCATTTTTATCCAAAGGAAAAACCGCTGTTTCTTCTATCTCGATGCTTTCTTGTCCTTGATCGCTCCCATTGAACATAACCTTTTCCAGACCGTAGTACTGTGCTTCTTCATACAAAGATTCCTCGGAAAGGCCGCTTCTATCTGTCTTGCCAGTTCTTAAAAAGTTCAGAATAACGGCAAAGTACTCAGGGTCGCGATCGATGAAAATGGTCCCGTGCACATTGTTGGTCGCGTAGTTCCCACTTAATTGAGCAGAAAAATAAGTGTTCTGATACTTGGTCAACGTTTCGCGGGTTGTCTCAAAAAGGTGCCCACCCACATTCAATTTCACGAGGAAGACCTCGCTTTTCCCGGTTGATGTACTCATACAGATGTTGTAGCGCGCACCACGATGCCAATGCCTCGCATAACCTAGTAACCCATGCTATCCTCTTTACTCTTCTCTGTCCCACAGAATGGTCAAATAAAAAAAATGGGCCATGCATCTCTATTTACCCCTTAAAACTAAAAAGCTCTTCGGTGAACGACTTTCATTCTATTTTTGTTCATTCTAAAGATAGATTTAATTTCAGATAACCTGTGGATGGTTCCCTCTCATGCACCAACCAACAAACAAACAAAGAAAGAACAAAGAACAAACCATTGGCATAACTTTTCCGTGATCAACATCCCTTTCAAGAGACACGCGCAAAGGAAAAGGATCGTTCAACAACATGGCGAGCGGTGAAAGAAAAACAATATCCATGCATGAAAACGAAGCCATTTCGTTGCGGGCGGATATGATCAATGGACAATTTGATATCTCGAAGGAGGAAACGGAATTCATGAATTTGGTTCGACAAATCATGAGCCACGCTGCCAAGGAAATTCAGTTCCGCGCACCCGCCACGTGTGACATAGGACGCTTCATTGCTGGCATGGATGCGCTTCAAGTGGCCAAGAACCTATTTTGCGATGCAGCCATACTTGGCAAGGAATCCGACAACCGAAAGAAGGGAAAAATGTAATTTTTTTTCTTCATATGAAAGGATCACATTGTGTATGATAATAGACATGCTTGGTCACGTAAGGAAAGGTATCTGCACTTCCCCTTTTACATACAACTCTATTTCCAAGTACAACCTGTCTCACAACACGATCCTTCTTGCATACCGGGCGACAACATTGTGTACATACAACACATGGAGATATTTCACAACGATAGTTACAGTACCAATCCTCTTTTCCGTTTGCAACATAGTATGTATCACATGTTTGACATGCAGCAATCCATTTGTACCAATGAAAGAGCGTACGTCCTAGGATCGTATGGCTTTCCCAACACGTTTTCCGTCCTCTGCATGTCGCACTGGGACAGGGCTGAAAGCGTACACCGCCACATGCATCTGGACATTGTACTACTGGTATTCCAAAGGTGACCTCCAATTCCGAGAGCGTATATCGAATGTGTCGGCGAATGATTCGTTTCCTTCTTTCCGCAGACATTGTGCAATAACAGTTGCATGATTCTTTTTGCGTATATATATATACATACACACGAATCATATAAATAACGTTGGTTAGAAACAAATTTTTTTTCGAGGATCAGATAGACATGGAAGACCGTCCTATACTTTATCACGTGGGTTCCACGATAGATAAAGAAGAGAAGTGGTCCATTGCAAAATTCGCTGTACGCACCGGAAAGAATCATAACAAAACGGTCGCCAAGTTGGTACATCGACAGACGGGCACGCGATATTGTACGCATTGTTTCAATACGTCGGACATCAAGACGTGGCTCGAAAACAAAGAAGCGCATCAAAACATATGTCCACTCTGCAACAAAAACCAAAAACACGAACGAGGGCGTCGTATTGCACAAGAAGGCGGCAAGAACATGGAAATAGAAGGTTGGATAGAAGTACCTTCTGTCATGTTTCTTCGAAATTGCATCCGGGATCATTACAAGGAAACCCCGATACTACCTGTCGGGGTTGTATACGAAGGCGAAAGTGGGATCCCGGATGCTGGGAAAGGGATCTTTGCAGCTATAGATATGAAACAGGAAGATTTGAATTTGCTGGGGGTTTATGGAGGTGATGTTATCTATGCAGAGACAGAGGTGGAAACAAGAAGTGTTACCAGTGACAAAATCATGGCCTTTGATTTGTGGAACAACACGATCTATGTTGATTCTCAGAACTCGTGGCACGGAAAGATTAACCAACAATGGGATTGGCCATATGACCTAGTTACGGAAGATGAATTACGAGAAAAGGGGGTTACATCGCCCCCACAACTAAACTTGGCATGGTTGCCCGTTTTTTCAAATGTTGATGCAAGCCCGGATGGGACCATGTTTCCGAACCGATCCATCTTAAGGGATGAAGAACTCACGATTGATTATGGTCTCGAATTCTGGAGAGACAGTCCATTCAAACCTGTTTGGGATCTACGGTCTATTGGTTCTGTAATCGCACGAGCCGAATTCGTGGTATTGCTGGAAACGGATCCATTTTTGAAAGAACTGAAAGAAGCCTCACGTGTTATTTCTGGTTTGGAAGAAGGGGAAGAGGAGGAGGAAGAGGAGGAAGAAGAAGAAGAGGAGGAAGAGGAAGAAGAAATGGAGGAAGAAGATTTATAAATTCTGTGTACAAACTTTTAAAAAAATAAGAACACTCACGTTTCAATCGTCAGAACATCGTCTCGCATTAGCAATTTTTCTTTCTGTCGCAATTTTCGAACAGGAGAGTAGGGCCGGTTTCGTGCCCCCATCGACTCCCTAGATATGTCAGGTTTGTCGAAGAAGGTGGCACCACCCATGAAAAAGTATCGTATCACCAAAAAGAGGAGAATCCAAAACACCGAGATGGCTCCAAAGGCAATGACTATCGCTTCCGTATTGTTGCATTCGATGGCATCAATGCCTCCACCCAATGCCATGGTAACGACATGCACTGTACCAAACATCACCACAAAGAAAAGTACTTGTGCTCTTGATTGAAAAAAGTCTGGACTTGGATCCTTTTCTGCTGCCTTGCCCAGGAATCGTCCTTTGTCATACACAAATCCGTGTCCTTCTACCCACCACGCGATGTAACCGATATAAAAATATTCAAGAACAGAGAGTACAAGGAGAGATATCACAAGAATAAGTGCATTGAATCCAACAAACGCAACATCCGTCGTGAAATCATAAATCGCCGCCGTGGTCATACGAACGGCTACCACAAACATATATTTGATGAGTAAGCGGCGTGCACGCGTTCGTGCATCCTCTTGCACAAGCGAGTAAATCACGACCAAGATAAATAAAATCCCAAAGACTATGATCAATGTTGTACCGACGCCGATCGATGTACTCTCGGAGACACCTGTTCCCGCGGGTTCCATGGGTTCTATAATCGTCGGATCACATATGTCCATGGTTGGGCCGGGCGGAACCGGTCCTTCGGTGCGTCGTACAAAATCTTCGCTAACATAGTATACTCCGAGTGTGACAAAAAGAATAGATACAAATGCGAGCCACCCTTCGGGGGTGTATCTCGTTCGGATAGGTGCGCCACGCCCGTTTTTCACTTCGGTGTTCTCCGTGGGATCGATATTGAACAGTCGCGGTGTTTTGAAAATCATGAAAAACGCAAGTCCCACTGCCGCACCCAGCCATAGTGATATTTGCGAAATCACCTGGAACTCGAATCGCTGTTCATCAAAATCAAATCGATGTATCGCGGACCATACAATTCCTGTCCACAAATAGAGCGTAATACCCCCGGGTGCCCAGAAATTGTGAGTGAATACCAAGCCTACCAAGCCATACATGAAAAATTCCAACTGGACAAAATCCAAGGCCATCACCGCCATGATAAACGAGGTCAGATTTTTTTGAAAAATAGATGATACAAAATGGGAATTTGAAAGCCTTCTATCATTGGAATGTACTTGTCTAAAAACATCTTTATACAAGAAGAGAATAAAAACAACTGGTCGAACCCCCGTGTTCCGTCAACTTATTTTCCATAGAAGGTCTCTGCATTATAGTATCTCATCATGCATCATCCGTACCAAAGACCAAGGAAGTCCCGGGTCCACCTTAGCCTCAATGGAAGCTATTCTATCTCCCTTCATTTTGCACACAGCGGTAATTTCGATGGAATGTCCTTTTTTTTCTCGATAAGAATAGTCGCGGTCCATTCTTCTTTGCTGTTCTGTTTCAAGCCCGAGAAACCTCCCATCATATTATCGGGTTCTACTAGTTCTGTCAACACGTCCATCACGCCACCGGTGCGTTGATTGATATTTCCATCGATCCAGCCAACCGCCGTCATCTTCGCTCCATCCACGAGGTATTCCGCAAAAGCATCTTGGGATGCTTTCAAATCAGTGTGTCGCACAAATTCTAACAGGGATTTCATCGCGGGTGGACCCTGATTCATCCATTCTTGGCTTCCAATGATTATCGGATTCGTCGGATTCATCGTTTATATCGGTCGTAGGAAGATAGATATTCCTCCCTATCATATGTTGAAGTAAGAGATCAGGGGGCAATGACGTTGAAGGGTGCGTCGGGAAGCAAAGTAATTTACTTCATTCCATAATATCTATTTAAAGTATAAGATTCTCTGTCCAGACGGTGAATGACGCAGAAATAGATTTTGGGCAAGTCGACTCTGACACAAATTAATTCACATAAAATATATTTTATTTATAGCAACAATTGATGAACACAATGTGGTTCACAGTTTTTTCGCCATACGAACTAAAAATAGATCCCACTGAATCGATCCACTGCTTTTATTTAGGTCCTTCAAGCATTTGATTTTGTGGGAAAAATGTTCAGGTCGTTGAAAAGGTGGGCTCGGGAGCCCGCGTTTGTCGGATTTCGTCCTACGCGTTCGACGTGGATTATGACAATCGTTACGTTATGTTTAATGCCAGTCACATACAACATTAAATTTGTTTCCATCAAAGAGAGAATTAGTATACTACTCGAGAAGAAATAACATGGAGGTCATGGGAATACATTTCTATTTTTGATTCTGAGTTTCTACCTTGGGTTTCTAGTGCACTTAATATACCCAACGAAAAAAATGGAAGCGATTCCACCAGTGATACATATCGCTGTAATAGGATTTGGTCATCGTGGAGAGAAAACGGTTTAATTGTGTATACACATCTTTGGCAATCTCACTTTGTTGATATGGAGATTCCTGTGGAACAGAATACACCCGCGTGGTCTCTTCTTCGAGGAGGAACCAAGAAAGTGCGCGTAGGCGGGAGTGACGTAGGTGCCATATGCGGAGTAAGCTCAAGCTTGTACCCCTTTATGGTATACGACAAAATCATGAAGCAGATGGACGGTACCTTGGACGGAGACGGCGATGGCGAGCCAGATGCTTGTACGCACGGACATCGATGTGAACCCATCATTGCGGATTTGTATGTCGCGATCACTGGGAATACCGTGGAAGAACCAAATTATTGGCAACACCGAGACCCTCGTATGGCCATTTTGTACGGCTGTTCGCCGGATCGGAAGGTGTTCGTACATGGAATATTTGAGGGACTATTGGAAATCAAAGCACCCTATCACAAGATGTATGAGCATGTAAAACCCGAACACATGGCACAGATGCAATACCAGATGTGGATTGTTGGAAAACCTTGGTGTGATTATGTGGCCATGAAACTGGACCACGACGATCCAGAAAAAGACAAGTGCCCGCAAATTTTGATGACGCGGGTATTCTACAATCAAGCATACATAGAAACGTGGATGAAACCCCGTCTCTTTTATTTTAGTCAATGTCTCATGACCAGAACACGGCCTCCCATGGAATTGTACAGAATCGATACCATGCACAGGATATCTCCACCGTTCGTGCAAACAGAAGATTTGATGTAACGCGTATGATCCCCAAAGTACTGTATTTCGGATGTGTATGCAACTAGAGAAAAACAGACCCAATGTGTTTTGGTTGGCCTTCAAATCTTCTTATGTCTTTTACGGGTACGAATAGTGAGAGATAGAATAAAATCCACCCAGTAAAGTGCGGTGTACACATACAATATGTAAAGGGAAAGTATGTTACTACTTCCAAAACAAGCAAATGTGTATAGAAGTGATCCTAAAAATAATTTCACGATCTGCAAATCAGAAATATCCATTGTTTAATACCAGTGTATGACACAATAGGCAAGGGTTTTGGGTATTCTATCGTATGTTTTTTACGAAAAAAAATATACACCTTTTCAATAATTATTTCATAAAATGTGGTTCGTAGTTTTTTCGCTGTATGAACTAAAAATAGATCTAATGAATACATTTCTATTTTGATTCTGAGTTTCTACCTTGGGTTTCTAGTTCATTCATACATCCAACGAAAAAAAAATGGAAGTAATTCCACCAGTGATACGTGTCGCTGTAATAGGATTTGGTCATCGTGGACAACACATCACTGACTTGCTATGTTCTTCACACAAAGAATTTGTTGTTAAGTTTATCTACGAACCTTATGCTTCGCTTGACTTCGATATGATTCTCAAGAAATATCCAGACGTCTGTATTACTACTCTTTGGGATGATGCATATGATAATGACGTTGATTTGGCGATCATCACCACGGTGAACAACGATCATTTCGAGTGGTTAGCTCGTTTTATACCGCGCAAAACGAAGATTTTTTGTGAAAAACCGATCATCACCAATGAAAGTCAGTTGAGTGCATGTCTTCGAGTCGCGCGTGGCGACGTGGATATTTTCTCTGGATTTGTATTACGTCACGCGGGCTTCTATCAGAAGATAAAGGACATTATCTCGTCAAAAAAAATTGGAGCAATTATTCAGATCAATGCCGAGGAAAGTCTTCATTATGGACATGGCGCGTTTATCAATCAAGATTGGAGAAGGTTCTCAGAGACAAGTGGTGGCCACATTGTCGAAAAAGGAGTACATATGATTGATCTTATGATATGGTTCATTGGAAGTCAGGTAGTGAGCGTATTCGCACAAGGAGAAAATCGTTTTTGGACACCTGAAAATGGTAATGTCAACCGTACATGGATGGTTGAACGTGACCCACACATATTCCAGCAATATAAGGCACACGGAATAGATCCTTTTGATTCTGAAAAAGATATTCCTGCAACCGTGGTGTCTACAATGCAATTCGAGGATAAGACGCTTGCAGTTCTTACACTAAATACATGTGCACCTAATTCAACGCGCCGATTTACTCTCACAGGTACTCGTGGTTCTATTACTGCGCATTGGGAAGAAAACAAAGGTGAAATAACTGTACTTTATCAAGGAGTGGGAAAGAAAGAATCGTCTGGGCATCCTTCGAAACGGAGCGTTTACACCTTTGATAATATCGGTTGTCATGGTGGTGGTGATCAACACATTGTCGACGAGCTTGCTAAGTATGTAAAAAATGAACAACGCGCGGATCCTTCCTGGAAAGAAGCACTGGTCAGCACGGCTACTGCAATCGCCATGGAGGAATCCATGAAAAAAAATCAAGTAATCCAGGTGACGCGTTTTTAAATAAACATTTTCATTCGCAATATCTAAAAATAGACAAATAACCGAATATTGGAAAAAAAAGGAAGAGACTTATTCAATTACACCGAATAGTTCAGTTTTCGTCTCTCTCTCATAAAATTTGCCATGAATTTCTTGGATAACCCCGTAGATGGCGTTGGGCCCAGAGATATCCCTCCGATACCTCTTTCTGAATTTGGGAAGAAGATATATCGAATCCGACGTACTTCCTTTAAAATGCTTCACGATCGAGGATACATCGTGCATGGCAAACAACTAGAAGAAACAGAAGAGGACTTTGCACGCACCTTCCGAGAGGAAGAGTATATAAAACCAGGAAAACTGTTCATATATACAAGGAAACCAGACATGCAGGATAAGGGACTCATTATGTTTTACCATGGCCGACAGAAAGCGGGTGTGAACGAGGTCAGGGAATATTATAACCTTACACGTGTCGCTGGTGTGGATACCGTGATTATCATATGGGGTACCCAAAAACCCAGTAGTTTTGCACAACAAGCCATCAAGGACCTGAACCAAGATAACGGGAGAATATGGGTAGAACAATTCTTAGAAAGCCGCCTAGAGTTCAATGTGATGGAACATGAATTGGTCCCTCCGCATACCAAATTGACACCAGAAGAAAAAGAAAAAGTTCTGGCGTCTTACAGGCTGAAAGAAAATGATTTACCTAAAATTCAAGAAACGGATCCCGTTGCGTGTTATTTGGGTCTCCGTGTAGGGGATGTTGTGAAAATCGTTCGAAAAAGCGAAAGTGCAGGACGACATACAACGTACCGTATCACGATTCCGTGCGTGAAAAAATAAGTCCGTCGGAGGAATACTTGTTCACATTTTCAATAAAAAAATAAGTTACGTATATACATATGTACTTTACATGTTCCATCAAGAAGGGGTTGATTTTATGAACACATAAATGTTCATTTTTTATCAGGTAGTCTATGATACCTACCTACCCACCCAAAAAAATATGGCAGGGATAGAAACGCTTGATGCTTACTTTTTGTTCACAGGAAGCGTAGAATCCGTTTATCTTGTTACTTCTGATTTTTTGAAGAAACAAAAACCCTCTTCCGATGACGATCGTATACAAGGTCATGCAGGAACACTTCGGGCAGCTATGCTCGGAGAGTTTATGATCCCGTGGATACGCGATGTCCGCTACGGGACGATTCTTACCAAAGAGAGTGTGACCACCCTCGCTCGAACATCCAGGAGAGTCATCGAATCCAAGGTTTATCTTGAAAGACTACCTTTTTCCTTACCCGAAGCACGAAACGAACTACCCGAAGAGGTATACAATTTTCGTGATGCAAAAGGATTAGGAGAAGGTGCATTTGGTTGTGTGATACGCATGCCTATTTTGGAAGACCAACGTGTGCATTTTGGTGGCAAAAAAGAGATTGCGATCAAATTTCAACTAGTGAGGAGCCGACCCAAACCAGGATTTGAAACGCTCTTATCACAACGAACGCTTGCAGAGATGTACGCCGCATCAAGCGCAAGTAACATGAACGATTATCCAAAAACAAACCCGTTCTCGCTCAGGGTATACAGATATTACGAAGCGAACATTACCAAGGAAGTATTTCGTGTCTTGAATCCAATGATAAAACGGGAATGCAGCAAGCAATTTCGCATGCCCTCGCGCCCCGTGACTACTGAGAAATTAAGGGTGATCGAAACTGATCTTGTACCCGGAGGATCGCTTGCAAACATAACACAAACACTGTCATCTAGGGAAGTTGCCTCGCTCGCATTCCAAATGATCTATTCCATGATGTCGATGCAAAGACTTTTTCGTCTCGTGCACAATGACATCAAACCAGAAAACGTTTTATTCGAAGATGTACAACACTCGCCAAGAAATATACGGATCCACGCAGACGGAACAAACTTTTTACTTCCGTTGGGAACCAAAGAAAACCCTCGCATTGTTTTTATTTCAGATTTTGGCACAGCCACCAGCGATCAATTCACCGACATTGACTTTTTTTCAGATAAGGAACCTGCTCGCAAATACGAAGCTGGGTCACCGGCGTTCTTACCTCCTGATTTATGGCTTTACTACGACATACTTGAAGCAGAAGAAGACCAACATCTCCCTCCCAGAGATATTGCCTCGGATTTGTGGGCAACCGGCATTACATTGATCACCTTGACACTGAATGGATGGGACTTGAGTGCTTCAGGTTACGATGCAAGTAAATGGCCCGCGTTGGAAGAAACAGGGGGAATTTTCCAAAATTATATTCCTCATGTGGACGTTTTGGATTCCCCTGACGAAGAGAAAAAACGTACGAAACCTTTGGCTAATTTCCTCTTTGAAGAGTCAAAAAAAAGCAGGAAGGTCGGTCGTACTGAAAGGCCAGGACAAAAAGAAGGACAATCGACGCATCTCATTGGAGAAACGGTGGTGAGTACGGTGTTTGCAATGGTTCGATTTCAAGAAGCCATCGGAAATGCGTTTCCTGTGCACCCGGACAAGGGTTATACCTTTGGTCATACATATCAATATATACGGGCGAACAAGACAGCCGTAGACGCCGTTGGCGATAACTGGAAAAAGACACCAAAACCAAAAGATGTCAATATATTTGATGCCATGGCACAGCATCTTGAAACGCGCCTTGGAAACCATGGGATGGATTTTTTGAGAAAATGCTTGGCATGGTCTTACACCGACCGACTCCGGTTTGCATCCTCAGTGAACGGGGCACTGGGACATGCATTTCTAGCGCATTTGAAACGTGACGCATTCGATTATACACCTGCACGTGTGGCGACGCAAGATTATTTTCTATTCTAAGATTCAAGAACGTGCAACCCAAGTAAAGAGCCATGTATATGGATACATCCATCCTATTTAGATTATTGAAATGGATCCTCCTTTTCATCTTGGTACACAAATTTATGATACGGAAGAGCGCAGTCTTATCTTTGTTCGTCACACTTGCCATACTTTATTGTACATATCGAACTGAGAATAGAAGAGTGAAGAAAGGTATTTCTTTTTTATCTGCTTCCGGCGGTGTAGGCATATGCATCGGATTCAGTATGCTCGGAGTCGCTGTGTTGGTGGTTTCCATCATTCAACTGACAGTGATATAAGCTCGTACGGGGGTCCCCCCCCCAAGTAGGAATACCCTTGGCCTAAACTATTTCTTCCGCGATTTTAGATTTCTTCCGATGAATTTTGTGACCACTTTGCATGTCGGGTTCCTTACGTTTTTGGTTCGTGTTCTGGATGATCTTTTCCATGGTTTCCATTTTTTGATCCATGGTTTCCATTCTTTGATCCATGGTTTCTTGCATATCGGTGATCTTTTTCTTCATGACTTTGTTTTCCGCCTTCAAGTTTTGTATACGATATCGATTACGAGAACATGAGGTACGGGTTCGCTTGTGGGATTTCTTGCATACACCATAGTCATGACGTTCGGTCATTACGGTTTCTTGTGTAAGTTTAAACACATGAGGTGTGTTTGCACGTAGTTGAAAATAAGCAACGTCATAACAAGAAAGCTCCGTGTGTTTCTCATAAAATTTTCGCAGTCGCTCCGTAAAGTAATCGATTTCCTTCATTTGTGATGCAAGGTATTCATTCCGGACACACACACGAAATAGGAACGGCAAGATATAGACCGGAATCACGCGTGTTACCTTGTATTGAAAGCACGCTTTGTGGTACTTGTTCGATTCACGTCTTCTCGTTTTTGTCTTGGTCTTTGGAAAGATAGCATCTATGGTGTATATCGGCAACAACTTTCCCGTTTCTTTCACGGAACAAATCCTCTGTATGTCTCGTACGACTGCCTCCATGTAATTTCTAAGTTTTTGCGGCGAGATCACTCCGCGGCTTTTTCTCTTCTTCTTCTTGTTGTTGTCATTGTCGTTGTCGTTGTCGTTGTCGTTGTTGTTGTTGTTGTTGTTGTTGTCGTCGTTGTTGTCGTCGTTGTCGTTGTCGTTATTCGTTTGTTCATCCTTTTTGTTCTCAAGGGCAAAACAAAAACGCTCACTCGCCCTTTCTAGTTCCAGAACAGTAATCCCATAGGCAAACTCGGGTTTGAGTGCCATGTAATAAAGCGGGTCCTCGACGAAGCGTTCCATATTCCTTATCTCCTTTTCTCGTACCGACAAGGTAGCTGCTTCTTTGTCCGGAGAGAGATACTTTTCGGGATGCTTCATGTACTCGAAATGCACCACATTGTCGTCGATTTTATGCAAACGAGGAACGTAACGTGTTGTACACGTTGCGTTCCTGGTATTAAGTACATGAAATTGAAAGAATGGCCATTTTTCTTCTTGTATGAGATGTCTAGTGTGTTGGGTAATGTCCAAATCGAAATGCAAAGGTTTTTCCTGTGCAACGTGCGGTACATCAGTATCCGAAAAGGTATTCTTGACTCCTTTCTTCTTCTTCTTTTTCTTCTCTTTCTTCTTCTCTTTTTCTTCTCCTTTTCCTTTTCCTTGTTGTTTTTGTTTTTCTTCTTGTTCCCGTTCCTGTTCTCGTTCTCTTTCTTTTGCAATGCGGTGCTCTTTCTTTCTCTGTTCTTCCAAGCGTAATTCTTCTAATTCTTTGTATTCGGTGGCTTTGAGTTGATCATACAAAGAAAATTGCTTGGGTGCGTCCATTGTATCGTAGGCGAATTCCAAGGGATAGACGGGGTTCAACACAATGATGTTTGATCCTACGAACAGGTGACCCGTTTTTCTCCTGCAATTTCACCAAGAGAAATTCTATGAATATTCTAAAAAAAGAATACTATTCGGCGAAATACAGAATATGTGACCCCCCTACACCTCCCCCCAAAAATCGTATGGTTCTGTAAGGAGGACTTGGAAAACTCCCCTCGTGATTACAAATCACTGGGTTGTCTTCAAAAACATTTAAATTGTGGTGTGTATTAATATGCAATATATATCCACACGAATATATGTACTGTAGTGAAACGATTAAGACCATGACGGACTCTTCGACTGACGAAGAACAATACATTGATCCAGATACGAATCGGCCTCTTTCCCAAAAAGAAACAACTCTTGCAAAGCGTTTGTACAAGGAATACAAAGAAGACCACACGACTGAAATCTCGTTTTCGAATTACCTGACCGATGTTTACTTTCAGGACACAGACACAGACGGTGGAAAGGTACAGCACATTCTACCGTTGGCTGATTCTTCCTCATCCTCTGGAGAAGATGGATTTTATGTGCTGTCTACGTCAAAACAGACGTCCATTGAGGGATGGATGTATCGACAAGGAAGGTATGAGAGTTTGATGAAAGAACATGTGCAATGGACTATCGATCTTCTTCTTGGGCTTGTAGGGGAATCCCAAGCTAGACAAAAGGAGGCGATCACCAATTTGATCACCAATAAGAAAATATGGGTGGCCATTATGGTAGAGAAAGGGGTGTCCTCTGCACTCGCCGATCAATGGTATCGACAAGGATCGGAAAACGATGGACTGGGTACGGGTATTTTCTTAGAACACTCTCTGGCTGCGAAGACAGTCTTTGAACATGCACGTATAAGTGCAACGAACGAACTAATTCTTGATCCGGTGGGAGAAGATGCGGCCGAGCTTCTTTATGGCGCAAACACAGATAGTGTGATTGTATTCTGGCGCAAGGCAGCGAACCTGGAAATCGGAGAATCATGGAAAAGCCACCTCGATTGTACAGTAAAATATGCAACACAACTTCTGATTGCCCAAGGAAACCAGGATAACGAGCAATTCGTAGATGCAACCGAGAAATGTATTGAACAGGCGGGGACAGTAGGAAGTATGATTGATGTTGCGATGTCTGATGTACAAGTAGGAACGAGCATCGGGTCTAACCAGGCTATCATCAATTCAGGCATGTTTGCGAGTACTGACATTCTTGTAGGCGACAGGAACAAATCGATACTCGAGGTGCTCGCTGCCAATGAAGAAACCAAGGATCTCGCTACGATCATACGATCGATGCCTAAGGATGCGATGATATATGATGTCTTGCGAGCACACAAAGATGATCCTGTTGTTATACGGGGGAAGCTTGTGAAAGGTGTTACGTTCTTTGCGCCCACCTCTGCGGCGCTCCGGAGATCGGGCATCCGAAAAAGGTTAATGGAAAACCAAGTGGCAAGATTGCTTCTTTTCCATGTTGTGCCACAGTCCGTAGCACTCAACATTGAAAACCCACGAAACTTTCCGGATGCAAGAAACCTTCCCCCTGCTCCCCTGCACCTTCTCCCTAGCGCAAACGATCGTACACTTGCGGATTTGACTGTGACTGGACGCGAAGGAGAATGGCTGGTGAACGATGCCAATGTAGTGCAAGCGAACGTACCCGCGAAAAACGGATTCATACATCTGATTGACAAGGTCTTGGAAATCCCTGCCAAAGTGTCTGCGAACAGCATGCTTGACAACGACGTTCCAGTCATTGAATCTGGTCCGAGACACGGAAAACATATCCATGCAAATGTCCCTGTCATCGAATCGAAAAGAAATGCGCGTGCACTCATGGATGTACCTGTAATCGAATCCAAGAGGTACGAACCCAAGGGTATATCCTTTTCCTCCAAGGGATCCGACTCGCCCAAGATATTGGAGTCCAAACGAGGACAAAATAGAAGCCCCTTCCTCACGGAAAATAGGTCCAGAGTATTGGAATCCAAACGAGGCCAACGGGAAATCCAACGTGTAGAGAAGCGTGTGTCTGCGACCGAAGACCTCTGTCGAAAGGGAAAAGGATTGGGTCTTTCTTTTCTTGATCAGATTGCGATGGACGAAGGATTTTCCGTTTCTTCTCATCACAATCACAATCACAACCACAACCACGACCACGACCACAAAAAGGAAAAGAAGAAGGAGAAGAAGAAGAAGAAAAACAAGAACAAAACGCACACCAACAAAGAAATAGGCATACGCGAACAGTCCACAATTGTGTACACCTCCAAACGAATCGCATCCTACGTAGCCGACCCCGATGAATTGTCCGAGACCTTCTCGGACAAGGATCGTCTCAAGAAATTCATGCAAGAATTGAATGAAGTGGTCGATTCCTTAGAAAGTGGTATGGATCTCGCGGAATGCGAAACCGCGTATTCCATGATAGACTATCGAAAGCTTTCAGAAATGTCTCAGGATGACAGGGTTCGATTTGTGATATCCGTGGATTCTCTTTCACGTTTACTCGAAGAGCATGGGTACGAGGGACCGATTGCTACCAGTTTCATAGAAGCAAATTTTCTCGATGTATTCCGAGGATTGCCGGGTGCGATTCACTCGTATATAACTTCCTTCACCAAACGAACAAAGGACTGGCCAAGATTGTATACACTTATAGAAGAGGACACTGTAAACATGACCAACGAAATGATCGATCAAATTGTCAAGGAACGCAAAGATGCGTTGGTACGAATCACAGAATTGGCTCGCATGGGAAGGATCATTTTACAAGATTTAAAAACGGCTTCCATTGCACTTGGCAGTACGGCCACCTTACAATTCGAAGTGATGATGGATAGATTCAAAGACTTATTTCCATCCGCCGCGTCGAATTCCATACAATCATCCGTAGACCTGGGATTTCCGGAACGATTCACGAGCCGTGGACGTGTCAAAAGAGGCTTACTTGCCCATACGAAAGAAATGGCAAAGGAGATCATAGAAGCTGATCGAGCATTTAAGAACGCGGCCAATGCCAGGAAAATCTCCTCACGGGTAATGGAATTGTTTGGATACAATGAAGTGGCGTCTGATACCAAACCTCGTATTGGTCCCAAGAATGAACAAGGAATCGTGGCCTTTGGGCAAATGTGCGCGAGCATGCTCTTTACATTGTATTCCACAGAGAAATTTCCTTCGTCGGCCGTACGAGAATCTGTTTGGCCCATTATTCGTCCATTGCTTAGTTTATAAGAGAATTACGTGCCATTGTAGTGGGTATATTGATATGTATGAATGAATGAATACAATAAAAAAAGATACACCTATCTAATCATCTCCAAGAAAAAAAGAAGGAACAAGTTCTACATAAAACCAAAACACATACACATACATGTCTTAGTATTAGATCTGTAGGGGGTTTTTTTGGGGGGCATGCGATGGAGGAAATAAAAAAAAGCGTACAACGTCTCACAAACAAAGACCTCAAAACCTCGAATTATGTCTACCAATTGCATGACCTGGATCCTTTTGAAAACGACCGACCCAAACGACCACACCCTGGATCGCATATTTCTCGTAAAAAACAGTGCCAAGACGATGGCAAGCAAGTGACCTCTTCTTTGCTTATCGGACTCAACCGCGGAGAGTCATCCTTTACGGTGGATCCCCTTCACGAAGATTGGGGCGAAGAACAAAGTGTTCCAAGGGAAGATGGAAGGGAGTGGCCAGAAGGTTTCGAAGGAGAAGGTGGACATTACGAAGGGACGTGGCGCACCGAAGAAGAGCATCGAAGACAATTACTCGAAAAAGATAAGAACTACCAATTCCTTATCTTGGTTGCTGGATCAGCAAATACCGTCGTTGAACAGCTGTACGAAGAAGGGGATATCTCAGCAGCAGTACGACGCCAGCAGTCACTTCTTACCCAACAACGCATTGCACTGGAGGAAGTGCGGGCAAGTACAAAAGAAGTTGCCGGGGATGTACAAAATCTCACCGTGGAATTGGAGAGATTACGTGGTCAACGCAAACAACTCAGAAACGTCTTGGTGGAGTCCGACCGTTTGATACAAGCCTTTGCATTTGTTACTGATACCTATGAACAAGAAATGACAGACAGACGTCAAATAAGAAGGAAGGCAAACGTATTTTCAAAATACACCGACACCGTCGTGATCACGGACGAGGAAATGGCCAGTATCAAGGACACGTTGATCGAGGCAGCAAATCACGAAATACGCATGGAACACGCGGAAGAAGAAGAAGATGTGCTCTTACAATCGTTGACTGATGCAGTAGTAGACGTGGAATCCGGCGAAAAAGAAGACGTGCATTTGAACCTCGCCGAGGCATTCATCAATTTATGGTTCTTTCGCGATGATTCTGACAGCTACGCTCGGTTCAAAGCATCATCTCTTCCTTCCGGCGGAAATGCCATTCGGCGGACATACATGCTTACTCAATTGGAATCAGGCGGGCCCCTGGAGTCCGAGATACGTAATGCAATTCAATTGACAGAGGCTGCTGAAATGGCCATGCTAAAGCGGTTTTACGATGTGTTGTTCTTCCTTGATCAAGGCGGTGTTCTGGCGATCGATCCTCGTGATATTTATCTTACGAGACCTTTGGCTGTGACTCCACAGGAAGAAAACGTACCACTTGCATTTGATCCCGCAATGTTCAAGACCTTGTACACAAAGTACGGAGGTACACTCTTTCGCAGACCAGGTGATCCTACCATCCAAACGGAGGAGTATCGTACGTCGGAATTCCGGGCCATCTACGAAGACATCGTGGCCAAAAGTCTGGAAGACGCTGATTTAAAACATCGACTAGAACGTGTGCGTGCCGGCCCTTACTTTGATGAATTGAAAGTGTATCGTGAATGGATCCGACCCAAGATACCAGAGCTCGACAAAGATATCGATCTTGTAAGTGATCAACTTACCACTAGTCGCGCACGTCTTAGCCGACTACGGAGTGGTCAGGCCACCTTCCGAGATGTCGAACAACCCTATCGACACAGACGACAATGGGTAGAAGCCCCCGAGCACAGCGGCATTGTACGTATAAAACCAATCGTAGTCCAGGCAATCGATCGTGCATTTAAGTGGGTACAGCGCGAAACGGCGTATGGGACTACAATCGACGTCGATTTTATGCAGTACGACACGGAAATACGCGGCGACTTTGCTACCTTGGTTGCCATCGAAATGTCGATTGCGGTGATGCGTTTCCCAAAACAGTATTTGCAATTGGGGCTTCGCGCATTTTCACAAAAGGATCGATACGACACTGTACAACGATTAATAACAGGATACAAGATTTCCAGAGACACAACCCTGGATGTACCGGAGTACCGCGCGAAAACACTGTCTCGGGATCAAAGAAATGCTGCGTTTGGCACACATCCAATGCTCCGTGATCAAAGAGAGTTCCTTGTATTCAATTAAGGCAAATCGTCCTCCTTCGTTGTATTTGATATTTTTTTAATGACATGAAACCACACTAATAAATGTATATATGTATTTTGTCTCCTTCCCCAGTACATCAGATAACCGATGTGGTCTTGTTGATAGATCACGTGTATTTCTAGGACGGAAAAGGATCTCTATTTGCCATTCATAAATAAAGTACAGATACACCACATTGACATTGGTACTCATTATCCACGACAATGGCACCGGGGATTGTCAAGCGGTGCGCGAAAGAATTTCTCCAGGATCCGGAACAAGAGGAGGAATACGACGACGAAGACGAGGAATACGATGATGTAGGGGCACACGAGGAGGCTGATGAAAACGAAGAGTACGATGACGACGAAGAGGACATTGACGAGGAATATGATGATGAAGAAGAAGAAGAAGAGGAAGAGCCACGGAGAACAAGCAGATCTAAAAAGGGAAGAAATTCAGATTCTCCGGCATCAGATACCATTTCTTGGAACAATGTAACCGTTACTTATCTCTTCCGCAATTCTCTCCGAGACCTCGCGGCTAGTCCCGACGCATCTATCGTTCGTATTTCGTCAGAAGCCAATGGCATCTTTGAGCCCATGAATACGAGGGCAGAAACGGACACGCATGATTCTCCAGCACCTATTCCTCAAAAGCGCAGTAGCAACCACCTTCTAGGGGGTATGTGGATTACTGAATATCATAACGAATTCCCTGTCTCCATCCAGATGAAGGTTGATGGGATTTACAACACGGAACGAAGTTACACGAGCGAGGGTGTACCAGGGACATTCACGTTTATTAAGAACACCTCGGAGTTAAATGTGAAAATTTCTCTCAACGAAGGCAGTGGGAATGCGAACAGCCCATTTCTCAAACAATTTCCAGGCTGGAACTTGGAAAACATAGACACTGGGATTACCCCGCTGCCCAATGGAGATCTGTCCATTATTGTTGCGAACCACCCCGTGATTGGCATGTTCAACAAAGCCAAAATTGCCAAAAGAGAAGCACCTTTTTCGCTCGCGGATCAAGGACCTCCCGGACATTTCGTAGCCTCGAAAGCAGACGCCGAAAAGTGTTTGAAGACAATCAAGGAAAACATGAAAAAACATCTTCAACTCAAGAATCTTTACGATATTTCTCTGCAGTTAAGCAGAGCCTTTACGAGCACAGGTCGTGTTTCCTCTGCTGTGAAAACAATCGGAAGTGAGACAAACACGTGGAGCGATGGAGAGGAAATATTCGGAGAAGGCATTTCACGCAAGAATGGGCAACAGGCTCTTCTTGGAGAAAAGAATAGTTTGTATGTGAAGATTCTTTACAAGTACGCAATTGTGTGATCTTGGGGAATCGGAAGAAAAAAAAAGATAACTGTAATCAATGTACTTTTTTTAGAAACGACTTTTATGCACATTTTTATTTGACAGATGAAAAACGAAAATAAAAAAGAAACAAATGTGAATCACTTGAACCATACTTGTCATCCTCCTATACCATGGGAGACTCCGAGGCCTCGGTACATGGTCTAGATCTTGCAATACGTGTATTGCAAGGACTCGCATCTGTGTCTGTGCTTTTCGACAAATGGATAAAAGACATTTACACACAAAATGCTACCTACGAAGAAATACTCCAAAAAACTATGCAGTTGCGTTCTGTATACGAAGTGAAATGCCTCCGTGTGCCTCATCATGGTGTACAAAAGGACAAGGAAGATTGGGAAACCTTTTTCCATCCTTTTTCTGAAGAAACAATACGGTTGAAATGGGAAGACCTTGGCACTCGTACAAAGGCTTGCTTATTACAACTTATGAAACGACAGAAAACCGACGGATTCAGAATGGTAAAGCGCAACATGTTGGGCACCGAATTGAATTACCAGTTTTTTGTATACGACACAGCGCTCGATGCATATTTTGAGCAAGGCCTTGGATTGTATTTATTTTTGCGCGCATTGGAACAAAGCATGGGACCGAAATCCATCGATCTTGCGTGTGTACGATCTGTGTTGCCTGAATCGAAATCTGCGACGATGGAAAAACTTGTCGCTGTTCCGTATGAAAAGGGAAAGGTCGATGCACTCATCGAAGAATTGTTTCTGTTGTACAAATAAAACGTGGGTTCTTTTCCTTTCGACTGTTATATATAATATATTCACCCATCACTTCATATTCGAGGAGAGAGAGACAGATAGGGAGAGACTCACTTCTGTTCCTGAACAAGGCATATCATAGGGATTTTAGAGTAGTTAATAAACCAACCAGACTTTTGAATAAATAATCGTCATGGCGTGTCCAGTCACAATGAATAAGTTCCACGCATGTCATCAGGTTGATTTCTTTCCGTGAAAAAGTTCTTAGATATGTATCTTTGCACATCTTTCCGCCCCAACCTCTTGTTATAACACTCCCATCTATTTCTCTTCCAACTGGAATACAAATTGGTAATTCTGGAGTTGACCAAAGAATATTTGGATGATCTTTGGCTAAAACAAATCGCAACTTTTCTGAGATAGAAGAATCAAGTAGGCCCGCAACATATTCAAGCTGGTATGGTCTATAACCGCGTTTATTCTCTAAGGTTGACCAAGGTTGAGAACTATAGGTTGTAAATCCCAGCTTATTCAATTCAATAAGATAGGAGGAAATGTATTGTGTCTCGTTTTCATTAATCGGAAAAAATTCGTTGCCGTAGTTCGTCATTTTTCTCATAGTATGCCTATCTTATGTCCATCAGTATTTTTAGTACAAATTATGGATATAATACATTATTTTCGAAAATATATAAAATGAATTTAACGACCTTTACATTGGCAATCTTTACAAGGAACATACATATTCTTGGCAAAAATACAAATTACAAAGACGAGGGTATTATCTATTGTCTATGTGATTTATTGTGGAATAGGATGTACTTTACATTTTAGTCATGTAAATGTACTGAGGCACTTCTTTTGCAAAGGGTGTCCAATATCACACAGTTGAATTCCTGTGTTTGTTTGACAAATGGTTTTCACCTTGTCACACACGCATTCCACTTGGATTTGAGATGAAAATGTTGCATTGAAGCAAGCCCTTCCAGGTTCGGCCCACGTGGGAATAGAATTTCCTCCGTTGACCTGGGAAAAAGGGTCCCCCGGATAAAACACCGTGTATGCCGTTTCTAACACAGACTCATAATAGATGTGTTGTACGGCTGAAACTACTTCTGTTACAAGATCTTCTTTACGTAAATCTCTGAAATCCTCTGTCATCTTGCCATTCAAAGCCATGTTGATCTCTTTGACTGAATTGGGTAAGACCTTTTCAACGTCCTGTGCAACAAATCCTCTGCGTTTGGGTTTGCTGAATTGATCATCATCTTCGCCCAGTTGCTCGTACCACCAATCTTCATAGTAATATGTTTTGGGACGGAGAGAAAGTACGTTTCGAAGCGCTTGCACGGAATCCATGTCCGTAATATTCGTTTTGATTCTCTCGTCCGAAGGTATGAAAATCCCAAAAAACGGAAATAAGAACGAGGATATGTGTACACCCGCCGGCTCGATGAGTACCTTCAGATCTGGTTGAAGAAACATACCCGGTGCGATACCTGAAAAGGTGCCCAATCGGAATCCGATTGCAAGTCCTGCTTGAAGTCTCGCATAGGCAATGTTTTGATCCCCGAATACAAAATCGTCTCCGGTAGGAAAGAACACGGGGGGAGAGAAGGTGATTTTCTCTGCCATTACATCGGATCCCGAATGGATAATTCTATTATGAACCACAAGGTCATTTCCCGACCGTACTTCCACATCTGCGTTCGTATGTTTTGATATGATATTACTTGTGATACTGTCTCTTTCCCAATGAAAGTCAGCGGCAAAGACCAATGCAACAATCACCGCAACGGTAAGGGCAATCGCCCATAATATCCAAAGACACAGAAAAAACGATGAATAGGTGTATCTTCCGTGTCGTCTACGTACACGTAAATATCTGTGCTTGGTTTCCATGCTCAAAAAAACCCCGCCGAGTGTGATCTACCTAGTATGTTGCTTTATCTTACTTCCTATATAACAGAAAAGAAAAAAGGGTCGCAAAAGACTTAACAAAAGTGACCCTCTCTCTCTCTCTATTAAAAAACCCTCACCGGTTACAAAGGTGGAGGCCGATTATACATATGCACGGTCTTTGCACATTTCACTGATTTCTTTCCATCTTCTTCGTAAGTCTCCCATCCTTGAATCGAATCACCAGTTTGATGATGCATTTCTGTTGGATCAAGATAGGGGTGTCTTCCTGATACCCCGTTCATCAAATAATCCATCCACCACCATACCCGTCTTACGATCGCTCTGATTTCGGAATCACTCACAATTTTACATTTGACGTTCTCGCTCTTGTATCCAACGTTTCTGGCATTCGCGATTTCCCGGTTCTTATCCATCGAGAGGTTGAGGGGAATATGGTCGGGCGAACTGTCCTTACTTGGTTTGGGGCTAAGATAACGATGATAGGCAAACGTAAGGAATGTCATTATTTTCTCTTCGTTGAACGTAAGACTGTATCTTTGGTCACAGTTCCCATAGTTGGAATCGATAATCACCGACGAGATAGATTCAAATGTACTTTTTGGGGAAGCCAGATAGGTTTTGCTATTTTCGAACAGAATCTTATGACCCCCATGTATGAACGCATCCCATATTCTACGGGGACCAAGTTGAGAGAATCCTTCTGCATAATCCCCGCCCGTGAGTAACATGAGCAAACACACTGTTTCCACTGGACAGGATATTCCAGGATAGTGTTCCCCGAAATGTACGATGATAGATCTCCAGAGAGATACCACGTCCACAATGTTACCTTTGAGAACTTCTCCGTCTTTTTGGCTGGAGGTATTCTGGAATCGACAAGTTGCATCAAGGAATATTCCATATTGTATGTATCCTGTTGTTTTGTCAATCCATCGTCTCATATTGAGTAAAAGAATTGGGATCATATCACTGTCGTAGCTGTGAATATAAATATTTCCTTTGCGTATCATTGAAATGTTTTTCGGGATTTTCAGATCCCCTTCTCCAATTTTTTGTGAATCGTATACGGATGCGACAGATCGATCTCCTTTCTTACTTCGCGGAATAACATAGATGTATTTCGCTCCTTCACGTAAACAAGGATCCCGAGTTTTGTTTTCTGTTGCAGTTTTTGTGTCATTGTTGCGATCCCGTTGTTTCATCATGTTGGAAATCCCTCCGTCTATGATCAAGTCTACCGATTGTTCTTCCGTGGAAACAGGAAATTTAACGGAAGCGATTTCTGCCGTACAAAAGTCATACAAACGTTCACGCGTCTCTTGTGTAAGCATCAGTCTTCTAATAAAGATGTCCTGTGGTACTTCAAGTTGTATTCCATTATCAATTACAATATTGGACATTTCTTGAGCGGACAAAGGCTTGATCTTCTTCATTTCAGCTATTTTTCTTTTTCTTTGTTCAGGTTGCTTCGCACTAGGAACACAGTCTGGTTCGTCAAAGGTTACTACGTACCGTTTGAGATCTTGTGTATACACGCTCTTGACTCTCCTCCTCAATCGCTTACCAAGATCCGTCCATGATACAATGCCATGCATCACTTTTCGTATGTTCAAGCTCAAGTCATCTATCACCACATCCACCACCGTATTTTCTGGTATCTCTGGCATGTGACAATAACCAAACGTCGCATCCAATATTTTTTTCCAGGCTCCCTGGATCCCCATCGTTGTACGATGTATGTTCGC